>MDSZ01040748.1_pt1 | contig 82922 bp, 66 predicted proteins | sample 811201 | NCBI WGS metagenome assembly MDSZ01 (sample SAMN05326647, study PRJNA326480) | marine metagenome | isolation source: seawater | place: Indian Ocean: North | collected 2010
CCGGCAGTTGCGCCGTTAACAAGCTCACCGAGAAGCTCACGGTCAATTTCAAGAGCAATCTGCTCAGAAAGAATACCAGTCAACTCAACCTCAGCGTCAAGGTTATGATAAGCATTGAGGTCTTGACCCAATTCTGGGGACCACTTTGCCTTCAACTTCTTGGTCTGAGCGGTAACTGCAATGCTGTCAACCTTAATGTCAATCTCAGCAATCTGGTTTGCTGTGACGCCGCTGGCAGTATTACCAGTTGAAGGAGTAGGCTCTTCAAGCTGCCATGCGTCTGCACCGACAACACCGCCGATGGCGGAGGAGTTAGCAATGATAGCGTCCTTCAAAGGAATAGTAAGCGTTCCACCACAAGCGGTTGTGATAGCTGCACCACCCTTATCATGAACTACAATAACCAAGCGCTTATCTGTTGCGCTTTCGCTCACAACTCTTGTCAATCTTCTAACTAGTGTACCGTTACCCTGACCGGTCAGACCGCCAACAGCTTGAAGAAGCCCTTCGTCGAGAACTCCGTTCTGCGTCGACGCGCCTTGAGAGAACTGACCACTGATAGAAGAAGTCATCTGAAGAACAGAAACAGTTCCGCCTTCGGCAAGAATGTCAGCATCATAACGAATTGCTTTTTTCTGTGCGTCTGTCATTGTTGCAACATCCTGGCTAGTAACCGCTGCGCCACCAAGGGCGGCTAGAACATTGCTCGATAGCGCTGCAAGCTGATGAACTCTCAAAGATCCGGATGGAGCGGCTGCTCCAGCGCCGAAGTCATAGTGTCCGCCTGCTCCAGTAGCATCGGTTTCCCCCGAGAGGTTTACACCACCGGTCAACTCGCGACCGACGACGTTTCCACCGTATACAGATGCTCCAGCTGCGGCGCCGTTACGGGCGGCTTCGTGCGTAAAGTCAAGGAAGAAGATGAGACCACTTGGGAGACTCATCGGCTGAACCGAGACAAGATCGTTTGCAATCAATCCACCGAATACACGACGAACGATTGGAAATGCAACTGCAGCGAAACCTTCGACATCGCCAGCAGCCATAGATGAAGCCTCACGGAGAAGCTCCTTAGCCTGGTTTTCAAGCAAGACGGCCATTCCTTGCTTCTGCTGTCCTTCGTTAAGTCCCTCAAGAAGACCGGTCTGCTCCCACTTGTTAAGTAGAGCTTCGCCTTCCTTCTGGACATTACGAGTGACAACACCTTCAGTTAATTTCTGTAAAACAGACATTATATAATACCTCCAAAAATGTTATTTATTTGTTTTTATTCCTGCCAACCTTTGCAATCTATTGAATGCCGGATTGACAGCTTTTTCTTTTTGCTCGTTTCGAGCGCCAACAAGCAACGTTGATCGTCTTGATACCGCCTCACTAAGACTACCCATCTTCTTCTCTGCAGGTGATGAAGTGACAGTCTCTTGAAGAGTATCAAATATAATCTTCGCTTCTTGTACAGTCGTGGCTTTCGAAATGGACTCGACAAGTTTTTCTTTTTGTCGCTCATTCAGGGAGGCATTCTCTAAAGCCCGATTAATATACAACAACTTCGCGTTGGAGACATTCGTGGTTTCCAACTTTTCTTGCAAAGTTTCAAGTGTTGTAGTGTATTTTTCTATCTGTGCCTTCAGTTTAGTGGCAACAGTTCCTAGAGTTTTGTTTTCTTTCTGTAAGGCTGCCACTGTTTTGCGCAGCTCTTCGTTCTCTTCTTTTACTTTTGAGTCTTGTTCACGGGCGAGGAGCATTTGCTCATACTCTCTCATAAGGGATTCTGGCGTTCCTGCCCAGCCTGACTTTTGTGGTTCAAAATCAACACGAACAGCCTCTTCTAGATCTTCAAGGTCGAGGTCTTCATCTAAGTCAATTTCGTCTAAAAGCATCTCTGCTATCATATCTGCCGAAAATTCAGTATCGATATCAGCGTCCGGGGTGTCAGAAGCGTCAAGTTCTGCGTCATCACCAAAATCTGTATCAATTCCAAGATCCATATCGTCCTCGTCGTCAGTAATGTCGATACTTAGCTCCTCATCAGAAAGCTCATCGTCGCCACCGAAGACACCACCCTCGTCTTCATCCGGAAGGTCTGCTCTCAAGGAGTCAAGCTTAATATCAACAATCTCGTCTTCTGGGTCTCCTAGATCTGGACTGAACGCGTCTGGTACCTGCCCTACTGTGCTGTCTCTAAATTCTTCTGCAGCTGCAGTATCTTGATCTACTTCGGGATCTTCAGTTGCGGTTTCTATAGGGTCTGGAGTGTCGAGCATGTCTGCTGGCTCCCCCATGCCGGGGTCATCGAGTTCCTCTGGTTCGTCTTCGGATCCGATTCCCAAATCTTCCGGGAAGTCGTCCTGCTCCAAAAGAGTGCTTACGGCAGATTTAACTTCTTCGGAATATTTTTCTATTACAAGGTTTTCTGCATTCTTCAGCGCTGCTTCTTTTAGCGCCTTAGCATCGATAATCGCTCTTTCTAGTAGGCTTGACATTTAATTTAACTCCTAAAATAGTATACTATTACACAAATAAGAAAAGTTTCTCCCAATAAATAGTATTTTATTTTAGTAAAGGGAAGGAAAAATTTTGAGACTATTAGAAGGTGCTAAACCCAACTCTAACAATATGATCGGCTGCTACATCGTCAGCATTGCCTACGTAGTTATATAAAAGTATTTTATCTACACCAAAGATTTCAAACACTTCTTGCTTACTTGAATTGTTTGTTACAACTGGTCCGACCACATAAGCCTGAGAGGCTCCCGTCTTATCAATGGAAGTTAAGGTCGTCCAAATACCGAAAGCATGCGAGTAACCCAAAACACCAATCTGTATAGCTTTGTTGCCTCGGGCAACGGTTGTTGAATCTACCAGGATGTGCAGATATCTTTGATTTTCTGTTGTCAGTCCTTTAGTTGATGGTTCAGAAGCTCTATCCCAGTTGTTACCATTAGCAAGGGTGTTGGCATGGGTTAAGATATAGTTCTCATTGCCTACAAGGTTTTCAGAAAAAGCTACTTCTCCAGCATTTTTTGGTTGGCGGGTTCTGCCCCAGCTTGTAAATTTAAATTGAGACATTGTATATTACCTAAAAAGTTGATGCTGCGGCGTAAAAAAAGTTAGTTGCATGAATCGCTGTATCAGTTACAAAATATACCCTATCTGTTCCATAGATCTCAAAGATCTTATATGTGCTGGCGTCGTTTGCTGAGATGGTAACTGCATTTCCTCTAGTGTCCGTTAGCGGCGACCATCTACCTAGTGCGTATGAGAAACCATAAACTGTCACTGTGGTGTTGCCTTGAGTAGTTTCAATACTGGTGTCCAACAAAAGATGCAAGAATCTTTGATTTTCCGTTGAGTATCCATGAGATGAATCGGTCAAGTCTGCGCCGGCAAGGGCAGATGTTGGGACAGTGAGGGTTGCACCAGCTGCACTAGTGCCAGCCCTGTGAGATGACAGGATATTCTTTGGGGATCTTGTTCTTCCCCAGCTGGTGTTTTTAAAAACCTTTGGATCATGTGCCATTTTGTTTCTCCGTTATAATTCTAATTAGTTAAAAAGTATTAAATCCTAAATAAACCTTATCATTTGTTGCATCAAAACTGCCGCCGTGTTGCACATATATGCGATCAATACCTGCTATCTCTAATACATATTTTGTACATTGAGGACTATCTTGGCTATGTTGCAACTGATGTTGGTTGCTGTCTCCGTTAATCCAAATATTTTGGAACCCTGATCCGTGCCTGGTTAATCTTCCCCATCGACCCATGGCGTGGCTATAGCCCCAGATAGTGAACGCAGAGTTATTATCTGTGGCTCCGGGAAAACCATTGACTGCTAAGTGCATATATCTTTGGTTCTCTGTTGAGTACCCCAGCGTTTTGTCTGTCGCGGTGGGAACGGCGGCGCTGGGGGTTATTTGTGCTCCTTGGGTGGCGGTAGAATTCTTTATGCCCCTAGTTTTGCCCCAGCTGGTGTTTTTAAAAACCTTTGGATCATGTGCCATTTTGCTGCTCCGTCACCTATACTCTTTTTCAAGACGGCGTTTTTCCTTTTCGTTAGCAATCTTGATTAATCTCTTTTTTTCTAACTTCTTCATGCGCCTTTTTACAGAGCGTTTAGTGAAGTACCTTCTTTCCCTAACCTCTTCTAGGACTCCGCTCTTCTTTACTTTTCTAGTAAACTTCTTAATAGCTTTTTCAATATTTTGTTGATCTGTAACTTTTACTTCAACATGAACTGGAGTTCTTCGTCCCATGATACCTTATTCCTTTTATCCTTATCTTATTTTAATTGGTTCCATTTATTGCCTGCTAGCCCAAGAAGACCAGATATGTCTACTCCTGAGTCGTTAGGATCTTTTCCTGCCAGTGGACCGTGTGCAGTTGTCTTGCCTGGGGTGCCTGCTGATGTCAGCGGTTCCGTTCCTTCGAAAATTTTTGACATTTTGTCGTTACCAATTGCGTCGAGCATCTTGCGCTTAGTTTCGAGCAATTGTTTTCTTTTATTCTCTTGCTGTTCCGCGGCTAGGTTTTGTGCGGGTATTTGAGAGTCAGGAATAGTACTAGCTTGTTTCGATTCTGCTATCACGCTTTGCGCCTTTGTGATGCCGAAGGCAACTTCAGCAATTATTTCTGACAGTACGCCTTCTTCAAACAATGTTTCTTTGACGCATTCCTTTATTATCTTTTTTAGTTCTGAGCGTTTCATTTATTTCTCGAATTTGTGTAAAATGCTGTTTAGGGCTCTGTCGATTCGGTCCCCATGGGTAAAGATATTTGGGCGCTCCTTTGCTTCCGTAAGGTTCATAAACGCGTTTGGTGTTGAAGGGTCTGATACCATATCAAAACAAATCAGTTGAAAGTCGTCTTGAACCATATTGATGCCGTTTTTTTCCTGGAGTGACCCTAGTCCTCTGGAGGATATGCCAAGCTGGACGCCGGACTCCACAAGTCCTTGCAGTATCTTTCCAGAAGGTGTAGGTAAGACTTTCATTTTACCATAACACTTTGGTCCATCCATCCAGATTTCTGTGATTAGATGAGAGGCATTATTTAAATTAACTATAGGAGAATCTGGATGATCCAACTCACCAAGAGCGCGGTTTGAGCTAACTAACCTCTTGTAGTTGTTAACTTCCCTGACCAACACTTCCTCTGTATACATTCTGCCATTGCCATTCTTGACTCCGGCTTCTTGCATCAAGCCAGATAAAATACAGCCACCTTCGGCGACAAACTTTTTCTCTGCTTCTGTTAGGAGATCTTGACAAACACCTCCGTCACAAAGTTGATAATATTCTCTTATAAGTTTCATACTTCTCCTCGAATGCGGGGGTCACCCGCGTCACCTACGAACCTTTGCAACAGTTTGCGACAGGGCGGAGGTACCATCTTATGTTGTTAAAGTTGTTCATCGTTAAATCCTTATCTGTTTTCTATCTTTATTCCGTCATCATCGAAAACAGCATCAAACACATAGCTTGATAATGATCCGATACAACCAGCAACCAATGCTGTGACTAAAGAATAATCAAAATTAAATAGTTCTGTATATTTGTTTACGGACCACAAAAATATACCTGACCAAAAGCCTGTGCACATAGAGCACGAGAAAAGCTGACCCAACCAGCCGTGCACCGGACGTAAATTTTCAAGGATTTTGCCGTAAACTAGAATTTGGGTCAAACCTGCGCAAGAAAGGCAAAAATAAACTAAACTCATTCTTCCTCTTGTTCTTGCTTCTCTTTGTGTTCACGAACCAAAGAATAATTATACATGAACCCATATGGGCGAATGCCAGGGTGGAGGGATCCCTTTTTTGCTGACTGGGGGACGTCACCAAGATCTGTGGAGTCATCATCATCCGGGCGGAGGAGATAATCCAAACGATCATCATTAAATGATTTTGAAGATCTGAAAAATGGTTTTTCCTCATTGATATATTCGTCAAGAGCATAAAGAAATGCCTGCACGTTGTCGACACCAGGGATTTTTGATTCCATTATATTCGCTTCTAAGGCACCGTAGACATTGCCACCTCTAATGCTTGCACGGTCGACGACTCCCCGTTTCGCCAAGAACTCAAACATTCTAGATTGTGCTTGGTATACTTTGTCGCTTGTTTGGGCTTTTGGAAAGGCAATGCATTTGCTGTTGGCGCCCAATACAATGTCTAGGTCTTCGTGATCAAATATCATTATATCTCCATTCAGGCTGCGGCGAGCCCTTAAGGATATAACCGGATCTCTCTGTATATCAACCTTTATTGTCATCTTTCTCTATCTCTTCTATTAATTCTTGGGTTTTTAAAACAATTTCTACAAGTTCGGTGTCTACATCTTTATCTTTGTACGACTCTAGTATGGAATATACCTTGTTCAACTTGTCGCTTAATGATGGATCTTGTTTTATCATATCTCTCTCGAAACATAATTTAACTTTCTTCTTCAACATCCCAAGCTCTTCATTTAGAAAATATTTAAATTCTATGCCATTATCTGAAAATGATGAGATATACTTCTCAAGTAGTGTCTTCTGATTTTCGTTCAATGCGTCAGAGTATTCTTCATTGAACTTGTTGATAAATGTACCATATACTATGTTATCAATTGGCTGCTGGTTCTCTTGTATGGTCTGAGCTGATGCTGACATTTGATCTACTATATTTTCTTCCAGCAACACCCTATCTCTTACTGGTAGGGTTTCTTGGAAAATTGAATATACCGTTGCTAAGTTTTTGTAGTTTGGGACAAAAGTTTGAAAAATTTTGTTTGACAATGTCTTATTAATTTTGTTAATAAGAGCAGATTGCTCTTGAAACACCGCCCTCTTATCAAGATCAAAATATCTTTGCTTCGCCTCTAGAACTATTCTTTCGGCTAGCCTCTTTTCAATATGTCTAGTCTCGTAGACACTCTTGTAAAGGTCCAGCTCCTTGTTGAGTTCTGTGCCTTTTGCGAAGTGTTCTTTCATAATTGAAACAATTTTGTTTTGTTTGTTTTTATTGTTTTTGACAATCGACTTTGTTAACTCTCTAACTAACGCTTCATAAACAAATGCTGTGTTTCTTTTTTTGTTATGCTTCAGTCTCATCACTATCATCCCTCTGTTCCAAATTTAAGTTATCAAACAAAACTTTTAACTGATTTTGGTTTTCTAATAATCTTTTTTCTTCCTCTTTAGAGTAAATAGTCATCTTGCTCTCGTAAACACCCGTGCCGCGGACGAGAGAGGACAATTCTGAAGCTCCGGGAAAATTCTTTCTACTTGTGCCAAATTCTGGGGCGGTGGCGCGGTTCATATTTTTCTTTCTTGGTCCAGATGATTTTCGGCGATCGCCAGAAGCAGAGTTCATTCTTGGCTCATACCAGCCATGGGATTTAGCAGTGGTTGTTTTTGTTTTTCCACCTTCTCTCTTTGTTGTCTTGCCTGTGTCATCTCTTTTTCCAGGAGGTGCTGCCAATAGATCACCTTCTTCGCCGCCACCGCCGGCTTCGGGTTCAGTACCGCCTAGATCTGCGGCGCCACCCAAATCGGCGCCGAAGTCATCTCCTCCTGGGGGACCTGCAAGATCTGGCTCGTCACCGACTGTACCTAGACCACCGGGCTCACCGGTGTCGCCACCCCCTAATTCACCGCCCGGGGCGGTTGCGGCAGCTTGCTCAGCTTCTGCGGCTGTTTCTAGGGCTGCCTCAAATCGACGGTCATAAAACATTTCGCGACGGTTTCTAATAAACTCTTCATCAGACATTCCAAACAAAGTTTTTGCCAGCCACTGCTTAGAGAAAAACCCCTCCGTTGCTGATGAGGCTATATCAAATTTGGTTTTCCAGTGTTCTAGTTCTTGCATTTCTGCAATTTTTGATGGATTATTTAAGTTAACCTTGAACCCAACTAAGTCCTCATCGCGGTAACCAAGGGTGTAAAGATGTATGATTCCAATCTTTTCTAATTCTGTGATTACAGAGCGCTGCAAGCGCTGAACAGTTCTGGCAAATCTAATATCTTTTTGTGCGAGAGTTGTCTTGTCTTCCACTGCTTTTTCAGAATCAGAAGAAAGATATGCAGCTGGAATCTTTAGGGCTGAAAACAACTTGTCTCTCAAGTACTTTACATCTTCGATATCACCCGTATGCTTGCCGCCACTTAGAGGTTCGATCTTTGTGCCACTAGTTCCTCCGCGAACAGGAATAAAAAAGTCTTCTTCAACAGAGAGTGGGTTATATCGTAAATCGACTCTGCCAGTATCCGGGTCGACCACCTGGTTTCTCTTCATTTGGGTCATTGCTTTTTGCATATATTGTTCTATATCTTGCGGAGGGATTCCTCCAACATCGATATAGAAAACGCGGCGGTCAGGTGAGCGTACAATACGGTACGCCATCATAGCGTCTTCTAGAAGTGTTAACTGGCGCCAGATGCGGCGCGCCGGCTCTAGTACAGACGTGCCGTAAGGATTATATTTGTCGTTCCCCAAAACTCTAAAATGACCAATTTGCCAATTTTCGAAAGTTAATCCTGCAGTATTCCACTGGTATTGTACATAATTGGGGTTTTTCTTGTCTTCGCCTTCCAGTCTCTCAACCTCTGCGGTGGGAAGACCGATAACACTAGTAATTCCAATTTTCTCATCTAGGTCAAGATATAAGAAAAAATCCCCATACTTACACATGGCGCGGCACCAGGTAAAGAGATTATACTCAATGTTCAGGATATCATAATATAGAGAGTGCAGAATTAGTTTTATTTCTTCGTTGTCACACTTGATATCGATAACTTGCTGAAGTGTACTGTGTGTTGTCATTTCATCTGCGTATATATCTAAAGCTGAAGCTATCTCAGGGGTATACTCCATTTGATCAAAATCAACATACCTCTCTGTTCTTGCTTGGCTAGCCATAGCTTGAGCCTGCAGGCTGTCATAGGGGTTATATGCCGTCTTCTTGAAGTCTTTGCCACTTGCAGAGGTGAACCTCGAAGAATATTTATCTAGATCTATTCTTCGAAGTCTGTGATTCGTTTGAGTCCTATATCCTGCAAGGGGACCAGAGAGGAGTCTCGTCAGGCGGCGAAACAATAAACTTTGCGGGTTTCTTGTGTTGTTCTTGTTGCTTTTTGTTTTTTTTGCCATATCTTATCCTTTAAATAACCAAGGAAACTGCTCAATATTATTAGCATGCTTCTTAGCGCTGTCTTGGAGTTTCATATTTGTAACTCCGATCATGCCATTTATTCTAGTGTCTAACTCATTACTAGTCTTAGTTATAGCACCAAGAAAAGCCTTGTTGTACTCAAAGTCTCTTTGACTAGATGCTAGAGCAGTGTCTCGAACCCAACACCCAACGGCGCATGCCATAATGAGGTCGTCATTATAGGACCTCATTGCTTCTGCTCTTCCATGGTTCCAAATAAACGTTTTCATCTCAGACAAAAGTCTTGTTGAATATATCTTAATTAGGTTGTTTCTTATGAATTCTTCCATCTTTGCAACAATCAGTGGTCTAGTCTTTGAAGTCATGGTAAACCCAGCAACAGCATTCGACATATTTTCTGCCTGGTACTCCTCTACAAACTCATGTGTAGACTTTACAGAATAATATAAATTAGGATATGCCGATTCTTTTAATTTATCCAAGACCGCGAAGCCGACGGTGTTGTTTTCCACTACCATCAAACACTTACCATATTCTAACCCAATATCATATAAAATTTTAGAAAAAATATCAGGAGTACATTTGCCTCTATATTCTGCAACTACCTCCATAGTCCTCGTCTTGAAAACTAGGGCTGTTGAATAATCTTTTCCGTCACCGCGGGCAACGTCGGCGGAGATAAAATAATCTTCCGATGCTTGATAATTCTCCCAAATCCACAAGTTTCTATCAAACCCCGTTCTATATTTCGGCTCAGCTACCATATTCAAATAAACTTCCAGATCTTCCGCGGCGAATACAGTCTCTCCAGACATGTTAAAATTACATTCAAGCTCTTGTGCAATTTCCCTGCGGGACATGTTTCTTGTCTCTTTCTCAAACCACTGCTCGTCGCGGTCGGGGTGGACGTCCCAAGGCAACACTGTTGGGTGAAAATCATTTGAGCTAGTTTCAGATTCTGTATATACCTTGTGAAACCAATTACCCACGCCGTTAGGCGTTGATAGAGCTATACATCGCCCACCGGTTGAAAGGGTAGGATAAAGACCCATCCACAACTCCTCTAGTCCCTCTACGTGTGCTGCCTCGTCAATAACCAACAAAGACAAAGCTTCTGAACGACCTGCGTCGCCTGACGTGCTCGATGCTTTGATTTGCGAACCATTTGAAAGGACAAAGCTTGTCCTGTTGTCAATGTCGACTTTAGAAATAGTAAGCCATGGTGGTAGGTTTTTTATTATTGCTTTAACTTTCTTGACCAGGTTCGCTGCAGTGCTAAACTTAGTCGCAATAACCAAAACGTTCTTCTCCCTATGGAACATCATCATCCAGGCTACGTATGCAGCTGTTATGGTAGATATACCCAACTGCCTAGCCTTTAGGATCACATTGAACCTATAGTCTTCAAAGTCTTTAAGCAGATCTTTTTGGAAGTCGTAAAGATGAAAGGGTATCAACCCTCTTTGTGGGTGAGTGATCTTTGCGTAAGTGTTGATAAAATAGTCTGGCGTCTTTCCGCATTTGACTATTTCTCTCATTATTTCCTTCTTCGATAAGGAAAAGGTCATACTAGCTCTTTATTTTTTCATTTGACGGGCGTTTACCGCCGATGCCGCTCAGTGCTACCATTTTCTTGAACTCAGGCTCTACTTCTCTTCCATCTGTATAGGAATCGTTAGGTTCGGCATCTGTGCCACCAATCTTATAACACTTGTGAACCTTTACGCTGCAGCGGATACGAGAAATATATTCTACAAGAACATCAACTTCGCTTGGGTCAGAAAGACTCAGGGCACTTTTCTTTATTTTTTTATATTCCTTCTGTATGAAGGATTTTATGTTTTCAACCATTGATTCCATCTCCCCCTCAAATCCATTTGAATGGACTTCCTTGAGTGGAATCTCTGCATGATACTTGATGTGGAGACGGTCACCGGAAACTGAAGCACCAAAGCCATCCATAATTCGGTGGTCAATGAGAGGGTTTCCCTCTTCTCTTCGTAAGCCAATTTTTATAGGCTCTCCGCTTTCGTCTAGTGCGCCGTCGTAAGTGTTTGATAGTACCTGAGAGATACAGTCGATAATTTCTAAAGTTGTTGCCATAAGTAAAAAACCCTCTATTATAAATAGTTCGTAATATAAATAGTTACTTCTTTGGTCTCCATCCCGTTTTCCATCGATCTAGTCTGCCCTCTACGTATTGTATATAACATTTAAAGCAGCATTCAAATTTAACCATGTACATGTTGTCGTGTGCCTTTACCGAATACTCGCCACAAACAGGACACGTCCGAGACTCGGAATCACCGGTGGTTTTATCTATAAGATCAAAACCCTCCTTGCTTGTTTTTTGCTTCTCGCGTGACTTATTTTCATGAAAATGCTTTAAACTTTCAAGATAAGCCTTCTCCTTTTCTTTACTCCAGCCGCTCTTTGGGTTTGCTATAGCTTCCTTGCCATACTTCTCTTTTATGGCTTTTTCATATTTTGCTATTTCGTTAAAATCTTTTTTCATATCAATTAAGTGTACTAAGGGCAACTGCATTGGCGATGGTCGAACCGACGTAATAGACAATCAAAGTTGCTGCAATGCCGCCGCCGAACCACAAGTACCAGTAATCGTTTGGTCTGTCTAGAGCTATTTGTTCCAATTTCTGGTTCTCTACTTGAAGGGCTGCTATAGTTTTTTCGGAAAGCTCCTTATGATACTCCAAGTCTACAGCAAGTGAACCAATCCGCAAATCAAAATCTGCCTTTTGTTTCTCTAGTTCTTTAGAAATTTCAAGTTGACACCTTTCTTGTTCTGACTCTTTATCTGCGATTAATTTAGCTGCGGCAGGTATATTAAAACACCATGCTTGAAAGGGTACTTTATCTCCCTTTTTCAACTTGGTAACTGTTGGCTCAGAGGCTACGCTTACTGTAGTAAAACTAATCAGTAACAGTAAAACCAAAAAGGCTTTCGATTTTTTCGCTAATTTCATCGGGGTTATTTTCCGCTCTCTTAATAATCTCTTTAACTTTCTTTTTTTCTTTTCTAGAAAGCTCTTTTTCTTTTATTGCATATTTCTTTTCTATTTTAGCAAGAGTTTCCTTATATTTTAAGATAAGTTCTTCTCTTTTTTGTATTTCTACATTTCTTGCATCTTGAAGTGCCTGTATTTGACTTTCGTACGATCTCTTTCTTGCGTTTAAGGTTTCAATAGCCGCTTGGTTGCTTTTTCGAGCAAAGATAAAAATACCGATTGACCATATAGTCATGGCAAAAATCTTCCAATGCTTCTTTATAAAAAGCCAAGCTAGCCTTAGTTGAGTCATCGGTCAGAAGGTCCGTGCTTCCACTTAACCGCCATATCCACAAGAGCTTGAGTGCCAATGTATGCTAATGTAATAGCGGTCCAATTATCACTAGTAACTGTCCCATATGCACAGAGACCTGTTGCTGTTAACCAGGCAAGGAACTTCCTTGATATAAACCTTTCTGTATACTTGTCAGCAAATGCTTTAATTTGTGCCACCATAAATCCTCCTGTTATTATAGATTGACGTGTGCGTATCCGGATTTCTTTTCTATATTAATCTGCATATCAACACAATCTTTTAAACTATCTAAGTGCGAAATAAGAAGCACTGTTTTAAAGTAACCTTTTACCATGTCCAGTATGCGAACAAAGCCTTCCATGTTCTCTTCATCTAGTGCCGTACCTGGTTCATCTAATATAAATAGATCAGACTTCGGCAAACTTGACACAGTTAAAAACGCTAGTCGGATCGCCATGCTTGCAATCGTCTTCTCTGCGCCAGAACCCATTTCTAATGGTCTTGGATCGTGACTTGGGTGCTTAATAAAAATATCAAGTTTGTCTTCGTTATTAGAAATAAATACTTCAAATTCTACAATGTTGGTAAGAATTTTTGAAATTTCTTGATTTATGTAAGGCAATCTTTCTTTGATGATCTCATAGGAAACACCGTTTGGATGACAACAAACCATAAAAAGATGATATGCGGCGAAATCTTGCTCTAGTTGCTGAAACTCTCTGTGTTGTTGTTGAGTGTGTAGCAGCTTTTGTTCTGATGAGCCGTGCCTCTTGTGGAGTTGCATTATTTTCTGATCGCAAGTCGTTAGTTCTGATTCTTTATCTGAGATTTGCTTCTTCAAATTTTCTTTGTCTTTTAGGAGCTGCTTAAGGTTTTCGATAGCCTCTCTGTTTTATTCGTATTCTGTTGCTTTAGTTTTCAAGCTGTCAAGCTCAACCTGCTCTTTAAATAAAAGACTATCAGCTCGCTCAATAATCAAATTACTAGTTGTTATAGAATTGGCGAGATCATCTCTTTTCCTAACTAACAAATCATGCTTCTTTATATACTCATCTACTTTTACCTGCTCTTTGTGTGAATGCATCTTGCCAACATCGTTAATTTTGTTAGAAACTAGGGATATTTCCAAAGTCTTTTCTTCAACAGTTTCATTAATCAACGGAACACAACTAACACATAGTTTATCTTGCTCGGTGACCAGCAAAGTTTTTTGCTCTGACAAAGTTTTTAAAAGTAAGATTAAATTCTGTAATTCTTCATTAACCCTTTTGAACGATTCTTTCTTTTTCTTATACTTTTCAACTTCAAAATCTTCTAAAAATTTTTCGATTTTTTCATATTTAATTTTGCTCTCATCAAGGTTTTGTTGAGCTAGTATCTTTTTTTTATTTATCTGTAAGATAGACCTTTCTTTTTCAGTTATTTTTTTAGCTGTCATGACAGGGTCAATAACTTCAGCTGGAACTGATTCTATCTTGTCTTGCAAATCGTTCAGCTCTCTCGCCAAAAGAGACAGGTCTTCTTTTAACGTATTGCAAATTGCCTTGTTTCTCTCAATTGCCAACTCACCCTTGACAATTTCTTCTTTGATATTTTTGATGTCTGTATCAAAATCAATACCCTCTAGGCGTCGTAGAGATGCTTTTATATCAGCAGAAGCTTCTTTAGCCATCTTAAACTTCTTGTCGAAGATCTCAAGATCCAAAAACTTTGCAAGAAACTCTTTTCTTTTTGTTGACCCTTCATTGATAAAAGACAGGGAATCTAGTTGAGATGCCATGGAGGTTGCTAAAAAATCCGGGAGAGTGCCAAAATACTTCCTCACATTCTTATCAGTGTCTTGCCTGGAGGTGCCATTTAATCCTGTGTGGTTTCCTATCGTATCCTGTGAATAGAACTCCAGGTCAGTTGTCGCTTCTTGGGTTTCCACTCCCTTAAGTCTCTTGATATACTTATTTGACCTTCTTTCGATGATATAATCTGTATCATCAACTTTAATTGTTGCTGTTGCTGTGCACTCATCCTTATTTTGGTTTATGATGTTTAAATTCTTGCGAATAGATTTAGAAGTAGAATTGTACATAGAGTACAGCAAAGTATCTACGATAGAAGATTTGCCCGAATAATTCTTTCCGAAAATGCCCACAATGCCTTCTAACTTCGTGAAATCAATAGTGTTCCCTTCGCCATAATTGAAGAGGTTGTCCCACTCTAACTTCTGAAGGGACCAGTTGACATTTCTCATCACATCTTCATTTTCTTCAATTTGCTTATTAAACTCTTTGTTTAACTCATAGACCCTTTCTAACACTTCTTCTGTCGCTTCATATTCTTTCAAATATTCAGCCATTAAAGTCTCCTGAGTTTTAATGTCTCGCAAGTCCTGTTTCTCTAAACCCGCAGGAGCTGCAACTTTGATTTGTTTTCCAGCTGCTCTATTAAGGTAGGTTACTGACTCTGGATTGTATTTATACTTTACAATGTCTACTGCCTTTCTTACCTTATCCAAGGAAACATTGCTTTCTGACACTATTCTAAGGCGGGCGCCTTCTGGTGGTTTTGTTCTTGGTAGGTTTCCCTTCTCACTTAAAGTTAGAGTGATAAAAGGTTTTGGATTATTAAATGTGATAAGCTTATTAGTAAAAATATCTTTACTTTCAATATCCCATAGTAAATAGCCCTTGTCTAGTGATTCTCCGAAGTTCTGCTGAACTGTTGAGCCGGCATACCATATCCGACCTTCCTTATCTAGTTTCTGTGTTTTATGAATATCTCCAAGGAAAGCAAAGTCAAAATCTTCAAAAATTTCTATGCTGTGATCTCCTCCTAGGGTCCAGTTCTGATCTGTCTTAGATTTGTCAATTGCGCCATGGTACAGAGCTATGTTGACTAGGCTCTGGTCTGTTGGGCTGACCCAATTCTCCTCATCGAACACAGATAAAACATTTAAGCAAAACTTATCATCTATTTTGATCTCGCCGGCGTTTTTGAGTAAAATAAGGTTAGGGTCATCTATAGCTTTAGCGATTGGGGAGAGGGCATCTTGCCTTGAGCCATTACGCAAATTGCCGTCGTGGTTTCCTAAAATAATATAGGTTGGAGCAATTGCAGCAAGACTTTGAAAAAAGTCCCGGCACATATCGACAAATTCTGGTGAAATTTGTGTTTTTGTGTGAGCTATATCTCCGCAGTGGATAATGTAATCCACCTTTTCTTCTTTTAGTGATTTGTAAAGTTGACTGAATACTTCTTTGTATTCAAAGTGATATTTTAAATTCCGGATGTGAGTATCCGCAATATGCGCAAATCGCATATAACCTCCGCTTAGTGTTTTCCTATATTATATACAGTTTATAAGCGGGAGTCAAGATATTTTTTTTAAACCAAAAACTTTAAGTTGCTCTACTGACAACTTTTCTAAGATGATAGTAAACGCCTGTTTTTCAGACTCTGTCAAAGCATCAATATCTCCGGTCTCTGCAAGATGGTGCATCTCTTCTTTGATGATTTCTTTTAGTCTTCTTTTTGTAATTTGCATTTTAGGCTCCTAAAAATCAAGTTTATAATGTAAATAGTCCAAATCTGTTATAAAGTCTGCATTTTGTTTTCGCGATAGAAACTCATCTCTCGGCATCTCGGCAAGGTCGGCATATGGCTTCACAGGGATGCTCTTACTGGCGACTCCATACTCTCTAAACTTTTTTGCTATTCCAAGTTCTTTTACTTTCGCGTCCTCATCCAAAGCAAGGTATACTTGAGTTTTATTACGGCATATTTTTTCAAATAACTTGTGGTTCTCTCTAAGGGTTGACCCTAGTACAGGTATACAATTATCGTGACGAACAGCATCAAAGGCGCCTTCGACAATGACGATATCGTCATCCCAGTTGATGGACAGGTCATTGAAAACTATGTTCTTGCTTGCTTTAGGGTTTTTGTATTTCATCCAGTCATCCACAAACGACCTAGCTACAAAATAATTTAATTTTCCAGACTTATTAAAAGAGGGTATGATAATCCTTCCTTGATATTCTCCGAAATCACAATATCCTATCTTCCACTTTAAAATATCAAGATCTGAAATATCTCTAGAGTAGAGATACTCCAAAGCGCGCGTTTTGTCTCCTGATTTTTGCCCTGTCAAAGTCTTAAATTCTCTTGGCAACTCTACGACCTGCTCTATATCCTCTGGTGTCTCTTGAAAAATGAATTCATATTGAGACAAGTCAAGCTCCTCTGCAACACCGGTCCACTGCACATAATGTTCCGGGGCGTACTTGCTAATCAAATAAGATATTTTATTTCCTGAAAAGTTGCAAACCCAGCACTTAAATGCGTTTTTATCAACGTTAATAGACATCTTAAGTTTGTCGTGATTGCACTTGGGACATTTGAATAAAGTTTCTGTTCCCGTATTCCAGCATCTACCGAAGGCATCTTTAAGTATCTGAAGCTTTTCTGACAATTTTATCACCCGCTAACGCTATAATTATACTGTCACACATATCCAGCATTCCTGGCTTTGGATTTCCGTGTTTTGTATATTCTATCTTAATTTGCGGATAATTGTCAAGAACAAACTGAAGGACTTTTTCTTTTGCATTGTCTCCCCTTTTTATACCGACTCCGGCAGATTTACGTGCCGATGATGCCGCAAGCATCTCAGGAGAGATTCCGAAAAGCTCATAACACTGCCAAGAAACGATGCCATTATATCGAGATAGCGTTGACAAGGTCTTTGCCGAAGAGAATCCCGACCTAAATGACTGTAGGGATTGCTCTATAAAAATATCTGTAATTTGGTATGAACTCTTTATATCTTGCAACTCTCTCTTTAAGAGGGCTGCTTTTTCATACAACGAAGGAAACTTTCGCTTGTTTCTAGTGTCCCAAATAAAATTTTTGCTTATTTTACCGTCTATAATAATTGTAGCGCCAGTTATAGATGTCGAGACATCAAGACCCAGCACACTCTTTGTCGAGGTGTTCAATCCAACTCTCCATTAGGCTTTTTTTCTTTTTATCATCGCCGTGGAACCAGGACCAAACATAAGAATTTTCAATATCTCTTATTTTACCTTCAAGAGAGCTGTTGGTGCTTTTCATAATCTCTATTTGCTCTTTCGTGGGCGCAGGAGGTTCGATATCTAGTTCCTCAGCTACTTGCACTATAGCATAATAGTCGTCTTCTTGTAAAGCATTTCTTGCTTTTTCAAACAAAGAAGTTTTATATTTTCTTTCAAACTCCGAACTTCTCGCGAGCTTGTCAGGGTGTACTTCTCTAGCTATTTTTTTGAAGAGCTGTTTAAGGTTTGTGTTTTTTTCCTCTTTTTTAAATTCTTGATCTGGGCTGGAATCTTCAAACTCTTCGGAAACTTGGTCTTGCTTGTTGTCGGATCTCCCAGAAGTTATATTTTCCTCTTCAATGATAGGGCTATCTTTTTGGTTTTCACCGGTGAGTGTTCGATCATAGCCCATGTGATCGGCGAGAGCGCGCATGAATTCCATATAAGCCTTCTGGAAAATATCCTCTGATAATTTCAAAGACTCTTTCAGGTATCTTGTCCTCATCATGATGAGTCTATATTTTCCTGAAATTTCCACTTTTAAAAATCTATCCTCATTTTGATCATATAATCTCGGTCGGGCGTCTTTTTTATTGGGTTTGCAAGAGTAGCAATAGCAATCAAGTTTTTAAACTCATCATAGATACCAACCTTTGAAATATAGGTCGTGTTTTTAAATGGTGCGTCGAAGTTAGCAAAGTCACAAGTAGTGATATTTTTAATCTTCCTTTTTCCCTCCGAATAAACCCCGCTCCCAGTAAGAAGAGATTCTGATTCTTTTTCATAAAACGTTGGGTTACTTGAAAAGTTGTATTTACCTTTTTCTGCGAAAGCAAACATCGTCAGTGTTGGTATTTTGTTCGTTCCTTTAAACTTCACTTCGCAGGAAGAATCCCCTACGGCGCCGCTGTTGATTGCTGTGCCAGTTGTTGTAATGCCTGTTCCAAAAGATTTCCAGGTCATAGGGGTTGCTGAATTTGAAAAGAACTTGCTGGTGTAATTTCCCCCACTGATGTCCCAGGATCCTGTCAGTATAAATATTCCCTGCTCGTATATCGCCAACCCTGCGACATAGCCAGTGTTCGAACCTGTGGTTTGATACAGTACCCCATCCTTGTTCGTATCTTTTAATTGCCCAACAAGTGTGCCAGTCACATAGTAGTTTAGTTCTATTGATCCTTTGTCTATTCCGGAGCCGTAAAAAATTCCCGGTACGCAGATCATGTTTACTTCTTTTGTTCCCAAGTCGCCGTAAGTAAACTGTGCCCCTATACGGTCTCTACTTTCTATAACATTTCTTAGAGATCGAATATATTTTTTGTTTGACGCAGCAGTCGCTGCTGACCCGATGTTGCTAAACCCGTGATTGCTAAATTCTGTTCCAGATGGAACGAATATCCTTCTTAAGCCGGCTGTCATCGGATAACTTTGCGTTATTTGCGCGCCGTTTGCGAACTGCGTCTGGTCGTCAAATTGAGAAGTCGATACTGTCCTGTTTGCATATCTGGTCGTATCCTTCGATATAAAAGAATACGCCAAGGAATTTGATGGTCTATTGATGTTTAACTCATGAAGGCTTATCTCGCCCTTCTGAGTAATATGAGTGACTTTGTTTGAAAAGTCGCCGGTCAACAGCATGTCATTATTTACGTAGACAGAGCCACTATAAACCAAAAAACTATACTCTGGTTTGGTGACCAGGGTACTGTATATTAAGTCCTGTCCTCCAAACTTTCTGTATGTCATTTTTCAATAATCCAGTCTGACCCTTAATGTCAGTTCGTTGGTGGGATCTTTTCTTAATGGCTCAGACAATTTGGCAACCGCCAACAATTCATTGTCTGCCGAATATAATCCAACTGTTGTAACATATGACCGCGGGGGTGTCAACTCATTGTTGCCCTTTACTACAATCTTGCTGCTCTTAAGATAAGTCGGGTTAGAACTATAATTAAATTCATTGTGATTAGCTCTACAAAAATATATTGTTGAATTAAGCTCAGTAGTGTTGTTGAATTGTATGTTTGTTATTCTGTGTAGCAGTGCATCGCTGGCTATATCTATGTTCGACCCTGTTGCTATATTTGCTAGGTTCCTACTTGTAAACAGTTTTGTGGTGCCGGTGGCTCCCATGCAAGAACTTGTTAAAACAATAACGCCGGCTTGGTAATAAATCAACCCGAAAGGATCGCCATAGCTGCCATCGCCGGCGCCAGGAGTGGATGATGTATATAAGAGTCCATATTCACCGGCGGGAGAATTTATTAAATAGCTGCTTTCGGCTCCTGAATCAGTCAAGGTGACGGTGGCGACATGCGATGCATTGCCGTATGCAGAACTGGTTCCGAGAGTCATGCTGAAGCTTCCTTTCTTTATCTCATCCTTAACCAGAAGACGAGAAAAGTTCATGAAGAAAGCAGACTTAAGTTTATCTGTTGTTGTGTTTGTAAAATTGCCATCCTTATCAAACATTCGGATGTTTCCATTGGTATCATACCCAACCAGCACTTGAGCCATCTGGTTATACATATTTAGCTTTTTAGCATTCTGATTACTGGAAGATCCCGAGTAGGAAGATGACATATGGTAACCAAAGGAAACATCAAATATGTGATTAGCTGAGGAGCTTTGATGTGGATAATCATATACAGACTTAAACATGCCATGAGAAAAAGTCTTAATATTGTTGTTGCCTGAATATGTTCCTGAAACGATTGAACCAGTAATTGGTATCACTTCGTGTAGAAGGGTTCTGGAACTGGTTCTGTCTGTTTCTGCAAATGGTTTGAAAAATGTGTTTGCCATCGTTATCTCCTAACTACTAAATTTTCCTAATTAGTCTTACTGGTATATCTATTGAGTAACCGGTTGTCACTCCAACTATGTTTATAAGGGTATCTATGAATTTGTAAGCTGAGCCTGCCATTGTCTTTCCGGCGGCAAGGGTTACAGTTGTTGATCCTACAGATCCTATCTCATCAAAAAGGGCTATACCATCACGTACGTGCATTGAAGCGCGGGGATATAATCTCAGAATAGAACCCAGAGGTCCGTCAAACATTTCGTATTGGTCTGCGCGGACGACTGTTTCAGTGTTTCCAATTAAGTTTGCTCTCTTTTGCCTGTTTCCTGTTGTGAAGGACGTTGCATTAATTGCACTTCCAGGTTTTCCTTCTACACAAGAAGTGCCGTCGCCTAGAGCCACATAATAGGAAGCAATACCATCGTCGTCAACAAATTGATTCGGAAGTGCAGATGTGCCATTTCCGCTGGAGTTTAATTGATGCAGTGATATAAGTCTGTGATCAGCCTTTATCAAGTATGCAGTCTCAACTAGCTCATCTGAAAGCTCTTGCTTAAAGGATATGCCATTTTCACTACTGTTAATACCCTGATCGATAACGACCTTGTTTGTCGCATCACTCTTGACGTTGCTGTCTTGCCCTCTAAGAATACCTGTCGCCATCTTGTCAATTCGGCTAGCGCCGCCGGCACGTTCGGTGTTTTGATCCGCCAACAACATGAATCCCCCAGAGAAGCCCGAAGTACCGTCTTCTAGTTCTGTGTTGTTTCCAGAAAAGCTGTTAATTTTAAGAATTGGCATAAACAGCAAGTTGTTGCTGTTCATAGATATAAGCTTGCTTTTCATTAAAGAAGAATTGTTTGTAAAAGCCTCTAGAATTGGTGTTTGCATTACTTCTATGTCGTAAAATGCAGATCCGCTTGGGTGGCTTGCATTGAAGACACCATAATTTATCTCTTCGTCGCCAAAAGCGAACTTTGTTATTTTGAAATTACCCCTAGCCATTCGTTGACGACCGGCGTCTGTCAAGACAGCATCAAGAATAATATCTCCTGAGTTATCTAAAAAAGCCATTAATACACTCCTTTTTAATATGAAAAATCATTAATAAATAGTATTTTGTAGCAAATAATCCTTTTATTTTAAAAATCATTCTTCCTTAAGTATTTGTACTTTATTCTGACTAAACACAATATTTAAATCTATCTTTTTTCCTGTTTTCTTAGAAGTGCACCTAATCTTGAATTTTTTGTCCCACAAGCTGTCTTCACCAGATGCCTTGCCAAGTGAGAGTTTGTCTATATCTGGTGCAGTCTTCTGAAAAGATTTTGTATCTACTTTTGTTCTTATTCCAAGATCTTCTCTTAATTTTTGTAGCGCAGTTTTTTTACCAGATGACGCGATATCTTCCAGAGCCAGATCAAAATTAACAACTTTTTGTTCTAAGTTTGGTGAAATTTTTATTCGCCGAGAGAAAGATTTTTTAAATTCTGCAGGCTTTGGATACATTTCATATGGTTCCATATCCATTATGATACCGTTTTCATAACTAATCATCCTGACTCTGAACACCTCTGTTGGGTTGGACACCCCTCCTTTGTCGATGGTTCTAAAAGTATAGTAATAATTCTTATTTGGCTCGACCTTGTCAATTCTAAACAGTTTAGTTTTACCAACTGCCTCTGCTCTGACTATAGTTGCATCTGGTGCGTCAAAATCTGTATATTTTTCGGGCGCGTCGGGAATCCGGATCATTTCAAAATGCGTCGGTAGAGAATCTGATTTGTACATAACTCCAGACAACGGATCTGTTATAGCCTGATCGTTATACATTTCTGCAATTGACGAGAAGTCTTCTCCAAAGATTGCGATTGGGCGCTCCATAACTTGCCCAAAAGAGTGTTGCACTAGTATTGAATATTGATCATCAATGCCTTGGTATGGCAAAAACGTAACTTGCGGTGTCATGGGCGGAAGATCAACTGTCGTAACTACTTTTTCAAAAAAGGGCGCCTTGATGATAGCCAATTTCTTATTTGACCACACTCTCATGTTAACTGGTTCGTTGCCCTCTGAGGAATCTGCGAACGCTCCGTTTGGTCCGGGCATTCTGGCATCCCAGTTAAAACTTTTATTTTGATAATATGCATACTCAGACCCAACAACAAAGTTTATTGTAAAAACTTTATATCGATATTTCGTACCAGGTAAAATCTGAGTGTCTAAGAAATCAAATTTTTTGACCGAGTCGTTATCCATGAATATAAACTCTTGCACTTTAACGTCAGCGTCTTGATTGTCAACATTTTTTACAACCCTGTATTTTTCAACATAGTAACCTAAAACTTCAGAATATGCTTTTCTGCCATTCAATATGTCTGCAAAACTTCTCTGTATGTCTGCATCTACTATCTGCTTCTCAAGCTGACCTAAGAATATTTGGCTCCTAATCAGCTCCTCTAGTTTTAATAAATTCTCTTTGTCCCACCCACTATAGAACAGCGGATATTCTTCTAGCTGTCTGGGCCAGTAAAGATCATGACTTCGACCATGAAGGTCTGCTAAATTTAATAGAAATTCCGGGTCTAATATCACATCTTCTGTTATATTGTGGGATTCTTTATCATTTTGGGTTCTATCTTGTGTTCGACCTAAGAAATTACCCCTGTCATCCATAGCATTGGGGTCTCTTCTTATAAGTTGGTCATCTAGAATTTTTCCAAAAATTTCTTGTGTGAATCTTCCTCTTGCAATCTCTTTTGTGGATTCGGACAACTTTGGGTTACTATCTGTCCAATATTCAGATGGATTCTCCTTGAATAGTTGCAGAAGCAAAATATCCATTTTGTTTCTCTGAAATGCTGCGTTTATAGGTCCGCCCTGCTTTGTATTTATTGAAATTTCTATGTAGTTAGTTAGGGACCCTTTGATGGACTTGTTTATTTCTTCTAGCATCTCAATCTTATCACTTGGAAACTTTAATATTCGACTAGAATTATAAACGCTGTCACCCTCTACGAAAATATTGCCTGGGATTGGGGCTGAGACTGCTCCAGTGCCTAAAGGCGTATCACTTCGGGACTGCCCAAGTTCAGCTCCTGCTTGAGCAAGATTTTGATTAATTATCTGTTCGGACGCCGCGAGAGCTGGGTTGTTAAGGGTTGCAGAATAGATAGACTGCCTTGTTTGAGTATCTGCTTCATACCCCACAATAGTTCGTTGATTTAGTTCTACAAGTCCGTCCGGTAGATTCTCTATTAGTGTGTTACCAGAGTCAATACTCTTGTTAATCTGTTTTGCTTGATAGTATTCATAAACACTTGGAATAGCTAGCTCTGAAGTAAGTCCTAATCTTAATTCGTGATTTCCAATTGTTGGTTTGATCGCAACACTATCAAATCTAGAAAAGAGGATCTGATTTAGCTCCTCTTCGTGATATGCTACGGGGGCGTCAAAAACAAAGTCTCTCAGAGCGTTTCTACCTAAATCCTCTCTAGTCCCATCTGACTCTACAAGTAAACCTGAAAACTTTATTGCGGGTGTTCGATAAAATCTCTTAAGTGGTTGCCCACCATTTTGTGCGCGAAGGAGAGGGTATGTTTTCGAGTGTCGACCTCTTACAAAAAAGTCCATCACTTTCCCAGTAGAGTTTAGAAAAAACTGCTTCATGCGATTTAATTGTTCAGCATTCCACTCGCACCTAATATATTCTACTGTATTGAATCCCTCAAAATTAAGTCTCTCAGGAGCATTATCATTTTCAGGCGCCGCGTGAGTAACTTTCCTGTAGAACTCCGGGTTAATTCTGAACATTGGCTTATCCGTAAAGGTACCTATTATTTCTGCAAGAGTGTCTCCATAGCTCCATGGACCAACTGTATAATTTTGTATTGATCTTTCATCTTCAGGGTCGAGTCTTGGATCGCCGAAGGGCTTACAGAACAATTGTTCCGATGACCTAAATTTGGAGTGAAACCAAAAAGATTGCATTGTCAGCCTAAAATTATCTATTTGTTCTAAAACTTTCTCATCTTCTTTCCTTGCGAGGTATAAAGACGGGTGGCTAATCATAGCAAAGCGCGGTACTGGATCACTTTCATCTGCGGGGGATTCTATGAACAGTGATTCGTTTATTGTTGTTAGGTCTCGGGTTGCGGACAGGTATTGCGCATCTCGATTAGGCACCGGGACAACTAAGTCTTCAGATCTGGGTATTTCATCAGATTCCTGCAAAATAAAAGGAGTAATAGGTGGAAGCACAGGAGTTCCCTGTACGGCGTTGAAAACCGTCGCGAAGGGGTTGGCGCCTTCGGATCTTGGTGGTGGCGCAGGTGCAGGCTCCGGTGGGTTTCTTAAGCTGTCAGCATCAACACATTCATACACTCCATCTACTAGCGTGCGCACTTGACCGGGTGGGCAAACTGGTCCCACTGAACCAGTCGATGTTGCCGACCCTAAATCTATATCTGGTTCACATGGGTTTTTTACTGCCATATGCTTAGCCTCTCCGTTTTCATTTTAGTATCCTGATCCTCCTTTGGGTCCCGAACTTACACCAGTGGATGGCGAAGACTGGATTTGAGGTCTCACACTAGTTTGCGATTGAACTCTTGGGCGAGATGAACTACTTCTACTGCGTCTGCCCGCGGGCTTATTTTCCTGACTTGGCGATGATCTGACATTATTGACCGGTTGGGCGCCTTTTAGACTATTGGCTGTTGCTTCTTGGATCACAACGCCGAAGGGACCGGGAGTGTCAGACTTAATTATTACGCCTTGTTCATCGTAAGTAAATGTCTCGAACTGTTTACCTTCAAGTTCACCAACTGTATTACGCACGTCCATAGATCTACTTTCTCTGTTACTAGCTAAGCTTGTTCTCGTGGTTGACCTTTCTTGATATGTGTTCGCCCTATAGCTAGCTGATTGAGTAGAGTTTCTTGCTGAGATTAAGCTCTTTATCGTATCATAAACTTCTCCTAATGTACTAGAGTTTAACTCAATATCCCTATATTTGTTTTCCATCTGCTTGATAAATATTTCTTGATTTTCTGATGTTTCTATTGTGTTTATGATTGAGTTTTGCAAATCTTTTGAGATAGGATCTAATCTTTCTTTGTCTTTATTGTCTGGCTCACCTTCAAAGCCTAGGTTTGTTGAGCTTAAAATTCCTTCTAGCGAGGTGCCGCCGACAGAGTTAAGTAGCTCGTTTAATTCGTTGATACTATTGAAAACTCCCTCTTTTGGATCTGGTGTTGTTGGCGGAGCAGTCCTAGATCTTTCAATCGCCGCCATAATACGGGCATGCGCGCGATTTAAGATTTCAGGATCGTTACTTCGCCCTGGGGATGTTTCCCATAAGTCTTGTGTTCGATATAACTTATCATCATTTACAATATAACCCTCTTCAGGATTTGAGGCTTCTTCTTTTGCTAAAATATCAGTGATGACATCTATAGTAAATATTCTAGATATCTGAGAACTCTCTTCGGATGCCGGCTCGAAAAGCACAGCATTCTTACTCAGCGCTGACATTTGTGAAGTTGTAACGCCAGAAACCATAATTAAGCTATCTGGAAAGTTTATTCCTGACTTTATGCTCTTCTTTTTGTTTCCAAAATTCTGACCGTCGTAAGAAGAGGCGGTGTTGGCTGTGGACAATTTTTTCACTTTGTCATATAATTTAAAACACAAGTTTTCAAAAAACTCTAAACTCTCGACTGTTGTACTTTTTGGAAGCAAAGATTCAACTATGCTATCTATTTTTCTAAAATTACTAAATATTGATTCTGCTGTTATAAGATAGTATACCACACAGTAGGATCTGACGACCTTATTCACAACATTAAGATATTGACTTTGGGCTCGTTCTTTGAACTCTAAAGTAAAATCCTGTATAGAATGGTCGTAGTTTCCTCTCATCACTTCTGAAGATGGTGGAACGGTTGTCTTAAACTGATAACCACTGTAAAATAATGAATTTTCCTGACTGATAAATGGTCTTTGTGCTTCTTTTACATACCCCGAGTATGCGTCAAGTCTTTTCTTAAAATCTTTTAGGTGCTTTTTAAGTGTCTTTAGTAGCCCATCTTCCATTGTCAAGTCAACAACATATCTGTATTTTCCTGTATTATAGTTTTCAAATAGGTCATAATCATGCACTTCTATCAGAGATTTTCTTGGCAAAGGTCCCGAATTTCCACTAGATGGAGGTTGGAAGATTCTTGCCTTTTTGTTGCTAGCCTCTTTTATTATTCTTCCCCCGGAAACCTCTCTATCAGCGGTAGTGCGAATAATTTCTCTTTTTAGCTCAGTTTGGTCGTACCTTTCATACGCCGGTGATGACACTGAGTTATTTCCAAGTTGGCTATTAGTAACTCTTTCTCTGTTAACAACCAGCGCTCTTACCGTTGATGCGTCAGTAAAATCATTTAGTAGTCGCGCGCTGAATTCAGCTGATCCTCTTGATGTTTTATATTTTTCTCTGTGGGCGTCTATAAGATATCCAAACCTAGAATTTGTAGACACAATATCTAACACATCAATAAACATATGAGAGCCATGAAAGCTTCGACTATTGTTCACGCCAATCCAAGATTTTGGAGTGCCTGAAAGTGGGTTAAAATTATCCTTTTTTATTGATAATATTGCTCTTCTCTTAAGATATTCAGAAGCTTGAGATTGGTTGTTATCTTGTGAAAATTCTATGATTTGACCGAGTTGAGCCTTCAATGATCTTAATATAGTGTCCCCAAAAGCTAACGGACCAGTGTCGGACACCGTTGGCTGAGCTGACATAAATGTATATCCCGAAAACGTATTTTTCTGAGTTAGTGGCTTTCCGTCGTGCCCGAGGGCGCGCTGAGTGAATTTTGATACAATCTTTGTATTTTTAACTTCTCTGACTTGTAATTTAGCTGCTTCAGACATTCTTTCTGCAAAAGCTGGTCCCGACATATACCCAATATATCCATTTGGACCAGGAAAGTCTGAAGTGTGCTCGTGGACTGGTCCACTGTATCTGGCACCGTCGGGGGTAAAAAACGCCTTTCTTTTTGCAGGAACGATAAAATCTTGATATGAAACATTTTCTTCATCTTTAATGAGACATTTTTCAAACAAAAGCGGTCCGGACAGTTTAGAAAAAGATGCAATTGCAGACTTGGGTAAGTCGAAGTCCTCATGTAGCCCTTCTAAATCTATTGATGCAAACGCCATTAGATTCAGTCCATCGATGTCGCTACTAAGGGGATCCCCATTAAACGGAACCCTTATGTTAAAAGAGGTATTGTATCCTTCAGGATCGGCTAACGCTGTAGAATCTAAAGGCTCTGTGCCGTATTTTCTCTGTTTAGGATCTTTATTAAAATCTTCTTCTTGAAATATTTCGTCTAACGAGACAGCTGCCCATCCAAAAAATTTGTACGGATTATAGCCCGGTCTGGTGGTAAAGCGAGCCCACCACTGTAACTTGCCGCCTTCATCGCCAAGAGCATGATGCCACAATCTGTAAACATTCGCCATGCCGGCAGCTTGGCTTAAACTGGCTATTCGAGTTTCAGGGTAATAAAAATCAGCCATCCCGCTAGGAGACAATGGCGGAGAGGCAATGAAATAGTACTTTATGTATTGGCTAAATTCTGAGGATCCAATCCAGTTTGTGTAACTTAGATTTCTAGGTCTTTGCAAAACTGCTTGAATTTCCATATCTTTTTCCGATATTGCAACTTTTTTTATTGCAAACTTTGGAAGAAGTTCGGAATTCTGAACATAATAGTCTGTCATTTGTTGTCTCCGTAAGTAGGAGTCGTGGGACCGGGTTCAGATCGGGGTTCTGGTAGACGCTCTGCGGCTGCAGCGTTTTTAGCAAGGGTCATATTAGTATTTTCGTTTATAACTTCTTCGTCTATTTCATCATCAACGACTATCTTAATATATTTAGAAACCTCTTCCTCAGTCTCAAGTCGAACCCACTTTCCATCATCCTTCTCTTTGAAAATTTCTATGTCGAAGTTTTCCAGTAGGTCGTCTACCTCCAGCTCTTCAAGATCTATAAGGACATCCTGCTCGTTGTGCGCTATAGAGGTTTTATCTAAAAATTCTATTTTTTTAGCCATCAGGTCCATATAGTATTCTCTTTCGAGAATCTCGTCAGGGACTTCTACCTGTTTTCTTCTATCTTCTAGTAATTCGTGGGATGCAGAAAAATTTAATTGGGGAATTGGTAAAGCAATCCCTTCAACTGTAGTTGTTTGCTTCGGATTCTTAATCTCTGAATCTTCTGCTTTTACTCTAAAAGTTGGCGATTCTTTTTCATTTACCCTGCTGTGTTGTAGAGGGTACTTCAGGATCCTGCCTTGTAGAAACGGATCTTGTCTTCTTTTGATTTCTGGAAAAGTCTTTACTGATCCTGAGTTTATTAAATTTTGATTCTCTTCAAACCTTTTTTCGATTGGTATCACAAGATATTGGGTCTTTAGCCTCTGAGCTTCTTCTATTCTCTCGGTTGAGCGTTTTTGGGTTTCCTTTATCCCGGCGAATTCAGAATTATAAATTATGTCATCGTCAAAAAAACAATAATACACAGGCTTGAAAAACCCTCTCGCTAAAAGGTTTTTTCCAAATTGAGTTAATTTTATGTCTATTACATCCTGTTTTTTATCAAAAAATGACACTGGGTGACCTCAACTTATAGATTAATCGTAATTATAGCTATCGATTTTGGCTTCTAGCTTAATTAGTTCCACAAAAGAAAAGTAATCGTATGGCCAGTTGTAATGAACTAAGCGTTTCCCAGTGCTTGTTTTGCCTGGGAGGGCGTCTGGAAAAGTCCCCTTTGTCACCGCAGGGCGGCTAGCCCTAAGATACTCTAGTCTTTCTAGGTTTTGTGACCGCGGATCAATAGACCTTCTTCTTATTGTTTCTAAATTGTCGATACCTCTTTGCTTGACTTTAAAAACAATCCATCTAGTCTTATTTTCTTCATCAGGAGAAAACAAGTTTCTTGGCTCAGAGACGGGAGATAGATTCTCTCCTGTCAAGTTTGCTGTTTCTAGGTAGTGGCTTACAAATGAAATATCGTTGTGGCTCCTGAGTCGACCTTCTAGGGCTCTGTTTGAGTTTGATTTTCTTGCAATCGCAGAACTATTCAGAGATTTGGGGTAAAGGTTCTGCCAAATATTGCTTAAATCTTCTGCATCGAAAGATGCATGGAATTGAAAAAAGTACATCATAAATGGGTCTTGTACCCTTGCGTTTTCTGGTACATTTATAAAATCAAACTGAGGTGGGAGTATGAACTCTTCCATCATAAATAGTTGATATTCTATTGCGTCTAGTGGTCCACTGTTGAATGGGGTTTTCATTCTACCGTCAAGTGTTGCGCGGAATTCATTATAATCTTCTAAGGTCAGGATCCTATCCGTTAAAACATCAGTCTCCTTTGTGATTTTCATGTTTCTCACATTGTCACTTGCCTTGTTGTACATATCTTCATTAAATTTGATAAATTCAACTCTATTATCTAAATCTTCACGCAAAACATATGGTATAGCCACTATTGCTTCTTTGACAACCTTCCTATCTTCAACTGTACCAACTTTATCTCTGTACTTTTTTGCTAACTTTAGATTAGCTGCAGATGGTTCTTCTTGGTCATTGAACCCTAATCTTGCGGCGAGACCAGGGGTGTTGGCGCCAATGGGGACGTCTATTATTGAAAGGTAGTATCCTTTTTTATCCGACTCTTTTAATAATTGTCCTTTTTGATGCCACATTCCAGTAGAACCAGTCAAAAAGCTGCCGGGAGTAGTTCCTTCTCTGGGTGCGCCAACTCCGTCATAGTACCTATCCCATTGGCGTTCTTTCCATGGGGATCCAGATACTTGGACTGTCGTACTATTTGCTAAGTCATAAGCTGTTGCTTTTACTGACTTAAAATCTAAAACTGGACTTTCCCATTTTGTTTGTATTACCCATCTCTCTCTTAAGTTGTTGGGATCCAAAGGCACCACATTCAAGGCACCATCGCCATCGGCGCCGTGTCCCCTGATTTGATCAAAGTTGTCTGTTCTTAGGGCTGCTATCATACCAAGATTCAGGGAAGCAGAAAGCGACATTGCGTGGTGATAATTTGTGTTGCTATGAGTGCCAGTTTTGGGATCAGGAACATCGGCATTGCTAGCCTCTTCAACAAAATTATAATATGCATACGAACTAGAGTTCATGACCTCTCTAACTGTATAATCTTTTGTAACAGTAGGGGAAAAGGTCACTTCAACATACGGTGCGCTGTTTGCGTCCAAAAACGAAGGCACATAGGGCATATACCCATGAGTGTTGGAAACTTTCGTTGTTGTCTTGGTAAAACCTGCAGATCCCGTTGATTGAAACGGCGTGAACACATCGGATGTTGCGTTTGAATATATATGCCCTTGATATGATGAAGTTATGTGCGAACTGTTCTTTTCACCATAGGCATTTGACCCAAAGAAAGCCACCCCATGATCGTTTGATACTGTTGACGTACCAGAACCGCCCTTACAATTCACAAACACCCCAACGTTAGAGGTTGCGCCGATGAGGGTAGTCATTGCGTTCGACGGCATGACGTTGTCGAGATAAGCCTGAGTTGATGAGATGTTGGTAGATTCTTTATAGTCTAAATTTGTAGAACCAGATATCACCAGAGTGCTGCCGTCTATATGAACCTTGTTCGTTCCAGATGTTGAAAACCCTAAACCAAGCACAGAGCTTGTTAGGAGTGTTCTGATTGTTGCCATGACCTCTGCCGCAGATGGCGCTTTAAGTCCGGCGCCGGCATCTTCTTGCACCCTAATGGCTGCAAAATTGTTTGCCACTGTTGGGTATGGGAAATTTTGGTTGCCAGAGATGTTCCGGAAAGCAACTGCTGTTCCGAGGTTGGCTGTACCTTGCGCGCTCGTGACGCCGAATCGGTTTGCTCGCGAAGTTGCTGGGACTGTTACCAGACCTTGCAGGGCTCTTTCGATATAATTTTCAATACTGTTATCTGCATCATCAACCCAAGAATAAAAACCAGAAGCACTATGATAAAGCATTATTTCAATATTGTCATCTGGACCTTGGATAAAGATTCTAGGATTTCTTGTGTAGTGTCCAGCAGTCGACCCGGTCAAAGTGTAACCGGCATTTGAATTACTTGATCCAGATGGATGCCGCATTGTTAACTTGATGTGCGCTGGAATTCCAACGGGGTTACCTTGATACTTGGTTATGGCAACACCGGTGCCATCGCTACCTGCTTCCGCTACGGGTGGACCGAAGGCTGAGTGCCTGTCATACATCATGGTATCAACGTTTTCCAAGTAAATTCTCATCTTGTAATCGTTTCCAGAAGTAAACGTTTGTTTTCCTGGTTTTGAGACCTTTGTTGTCAAATCCCCATCCTTAAGGAAAAAGTTTACAGTCTCTGCGGCAAAGTTTTGCATTGCCAAAGTATAGGGAGCCAGCTGGGATGTCAAGCTTCCTTCATTGTTTACAAAGAGCGAACCTATGTCTTTCTTTGCAAGAGTATTAAAAGATCCGAATAGTGCTGGTCTCTCAATAATTTTATTAAACTGTTGATTTCCATAAATAAGACTAGCACTTGGGTGAGGTTCGTTGTCATAAATTCTAACGTTAAACAAGGAGCTTGGACTCAACATTTCCTCAAACTCTATTCTCTTGGACACATGCCCTCGAAGTCGGGGGATACCGTAAACGGTGCTGGATCCACCAAGCCCGCCACGATTGGTCAAGTTAATTACAGATGCAGTAAAAGGCAAAGGCGCTTTAAGGGAACCTGTGTTATCTCTAAGAATTAGTTTCTTGTCCATACCATCTTGCGCGAGAGGATGTGTTCCGCCAACTTGATGGGTGCTTGTGCCGGCACTGCTGTCGCCAGTTTGACCAATCTCTGCTTCGGCATTCAACATTAACCATGGCACACTTGAGCCGAAGTCTGTATTGAAGACTATTTGCGAGTTCCCTTTGTAGTTCGCCATTATATCATTGTTTGACGCGTGATACTGTCCGACATCGGAGAAAGCAGCGTGGATATTTTGGATTGATCCATAGTCAGTACCATCGTTTCTAGGGAGTCCCCTGTAAACCCCACCAAACGCACCGGAAAAAATAGGATAATCTGTGGCAAGACCTGCCTTAATTGAGTTAAATAATATACCAGGTCCAAATAAAGGTTTCGTAACCTGGTATCTGGATGCGTTGGCTCGAAGTTTTATAAACCTTTTCTGCTCTGTGGAGCTTAATCCGCCTTCATCTAGCTGAGATATATCTATCACATTATCATTTGTAACAACAACATCATCGGGTAGATAATTCTCATAAAACAATTCTGCTATTTGCACGGTTCTTTCTGCAGGATAAAAGCCTTTATAAGGCAAGAACTTAGTAACTGCTTGACATCTAAAGTTTATCCTAGCATGTTCAAGGTTGTTTTCTTTGTCTTGGCGATCTCCGCTGACCTCTTCATCGTATATCTGGAAATACTTAAGAAAATCTGAATTAGAGTATGTCTTAAAAAAGTTACCGCCGGCGGTAACATTATTGGAAGAACTCAAGTATACGGCTCCAGTCAATATCAAGAAATCATCTCCAATGTTTGGGTACTCTCTTTTAGACTGTACAATATCGTCAACAAATTCACTGATTCTAAACTCTGGCACGAGGGAGTGATCTTGTCCTAATATCCTGGTTTCTGCTGCATAGTCAGAATAAGAATCATAGAAAGGTCCCAGCGTTCCACTTGCTGCTTCCCACTTTGCTTCGCCGGCGAGATAAATAAAATTTCCGTAGGACTGCGGGACTCTTCTGTTATAAACAACAGAATGTGGAGGTGTACCATATAAGTTATTCATTCCTAGAGGAAATGTACTGTAATCGTTTTGGAGAATGCCCTCCCCTCTTGTTCCCTGCTTTCCTGTACTAGAAGTTAAATAAATTGTGTCGCGCGTCATAAAAGATACTCTTATGTCTACTGGTGTTGACCCAAAATCTCTTCTAGAGTCTAGCGGCCATGTCGAAGACGTTATGTGCAGGATGCCGCGGTGGGGGTTAAAGCTCCCAGTATGCTGCATAAGAACCAGGAGAGCATCTTTGCCAGCGAATGAGTTTTGCGGACTTTTTAGCTTTTTATCTTCAAATTCTGGGAATAACCTTAAAGTAGTACCGGCGTTGGATCCGCCGATGATTGACCCTGCTGCAGTTCTCGTTGTTGCCCTTTCAGGTCGAGTGATAGAAATAAGTTTAGCGCCGAAAATATCGTGAGTTACATTTCCTGATAGAATTAAGTGTCGGGTGTCTCTATCTGAGTTCCATGGAAAATACTTAAACTTTGTTCTTTCTCTTGCAAATTGACTATAAGTGTTTACCTCTCGGGGGTAAATTGTTTCCTTATAGTTTATTTCTAGCATTTTTTGCTGAACTTGATAAGAATCAAGTAAGTTATAAGCGTAATCAAAAGTTCCATGCGTACGCTTTTCTTTGAACTGTATGTCCTTAATAAAATCTGAATTTGCAAAACTTGTAATATCGTTCGGCGCGGTGTTGGTGCTGATAGTGCCGGCTGATTTCAATATCTCTGGAATTGGCATTGACAGATCTTTGAAGTATTGTAATTTTCCAAACCAACTTAACTCGCGCTGGCGTTGAGATAAGCGCGGGTAGAACTCTTTGTCTCTGGAGGAGTTTACAAATTCTCTTGGATCTCTAGGGTCGCGACCAAGCGTAAACTTTTCATCCTTATTTAGGGTGCGGTTTGGTATTCGTTTTGACCCCAAGATTATACGAATTGGATTGAACTTTCCAGTTGCAACAGGGTCAACATAATTTTTGACCACTCTGCTTGCATTATAAGCTGGCTTTGAGTCCAAAAACCTAGCCCTCTCGTACGGATCAATAATATTGGCATGCGAGCTGGCTGCAATATTCATCGATGGTGCAACTTCTGACCTTACCAGGTAAGACGGAGAGGTTATTGCCCTTTTCGGGAAAGCCAAGAACGTTCTAGATATCGTATTGGTTTTCCGGTGAGCGCGGGCTATTGGATGGTTGCCTGTTCTAATTTGTTTCCAGGATGGCCATCCATACGGACCTTGTCGGTGAACTATGATGCTGTTTAATAAAGACTTCTCTCCAGCATACTTATCTTCACCTCCAGAGTGAAATGGAGGGTTTATTAATTCCTCACCAGCTAGACCGTTCATGAAAAATTGATTTAAATAATTAGCACTTAGGCGAGACATGTCTCCTGTGACATTTGTTATCTCAAGGGATCCATACCCCACTGTATTAGTGGAAGAGGAGATTGGTTCATAAATAGCAGCGTTTAATCCAACAAAATCAATAGCTCTTGTTTGCGAGGGATTTGCTGACTGTTCACGCGCTAACCCATAAAACATATTATTCTGATATGCGTAATATACCACTTCACTAGCGCTTAAAAATTGTATCGATTTTGCACTGGCGCTAGTATAAGTGTGCTGATGTCCTAAACCTGCGTTCCTGCTTACAAAATCAGACTTTGTATTGACTGCGCTTGCCGTGATCCAAGAATAGTGAAAATCATTTTGTGGTATCGGATGCTGCACGAAAAAGTTATCTGCTTTTTCCACTAACGACGCTTTGCCCCCAGATGATCCCAAAGAATAGTTTCGATTAGTTACGTGAACAGACTGTTGCGCTTTGCCGAACTGCGTTACAATAAAGTTGCCCGGGTTTTTGACGCTTAAAACAATGCTCCAGGTGTCTCTCGAAGCGAGCCCTGATGTCGTACCCTGATTAAAGCGATGATGAAATGAAAGCGTTGTAAAATTGCTGGCTTTGGAGTCGCCGTGGTGGTCAACAGATGCTGAAAGATGGTTCCGGAAACCCTCCGCAGACAGTGCAGTATTCGGGTGGTCGAAAAGTGTCTTTATCACTTCGGCTTGCATTCCGGTGAGCGAGTACCCGTCCGGTGTGGTATCGAAATTGCTTCCGCCACTTGTGAAGTTTGACGCCGCGGCGCCAACGGCCAATTCCTTTGGTGAGCCAGTGCCGAAATCTATAGCTATTGTATCCCCTATTTCAAGCGGTTGAAACATAATTATGCTTGCTGGAGTATAGTAAGTTCCTCCTGATCTTTGTCCGCCGCGGAGAGATTTTTCTTTGTGAAGTCTATTGAGGACTGCTCTTGTTGATAGATTTCTATAGTTTAGACCGTTATAGACCGAATATTCTTCTGACTCTTTATCTCGACCATAGACCCCTTGTGTTTCTGGACCACCAGGAGACGAAAACCTGTTAACAAATACATGCTTTGCTGTGCCCCTGGATGGCACTGTATAATCAATTATACCGGCTCTAAGTTGTGTTCCTGTTGTGACAACGCTTCCACTATCCTTTACATAGGCATTGTTCAGGCTTCTACCAGACGTTTGAACAATGTCGTAGTCTTCCCTGTAGTTGCCCATTGCGATAGGTGAGATGCCAGTATTTTCTTTTATGTTTCGTATATTTACTGGACCTTTGACTCCCATACCGCGTGGAGTATATGACCGCGGACCGGTGGATTGCTTCATTGTAAAAACAGTACTTGACGCCGACAATATGTAGGCTTCTGGTCTGTCTTTGTCCGCTGTTCCAAATTTCACTCTTCTGTGTGGCATGCCACCGACAAATTCTCTAGTAAAAACCCCTTGCATAACACCATAATCATCATCATGATTATTTGTTAGGGTTAATTTGTCCTTAAAATTAGAAAAGTCTGTACCAACAGAGGAGCTGTACAAAGTAAATGGGAAAATCATATCGGCATCTGCGTCTAAATCCCCATCTGTACCTGCCGTGTTAGCAATAGCTGTATATATATCTTCATGCTGAGGGTCTATAACATCATTGCAATTCTTGAACTCATAAATGTCTGATTTGTTTACAGTTATTTCTCCACCAGAAGCGATTATTGGTTTGTGCAAAAATTTATTTTTTGACGCGTTTCGATTTGATCCCATATCTAAAGTTCTAAGATGATCACCAACAAAGTTATATGGCCTAGATAATCTTCTAAGTACGTATGTAGATCCGGCGGCAGAACTTACTACTGTGTTTATCCTTTGTCTTATCTGCTCTCTGTCAGGGTTTACATTATCCGACACTGATAAAACCTTGTCTCTTTCTGCTCTTTCCTGCCACCATAGACAATTTTTCGGATGATCTTGGAAAGTTGTTACTACCGTGTTTGTTCCTCCGGCGAATGCTGCCGAGATTGAGGCACTCGAAAAAGTATGTTGATGAGTTGTATCTTGTAACTGCGCTGACAAATGATTAGTCAACGAGTTGCTGCCTCCTCCGGAATCATAATCTACACTAATACTTGCAGCCGAGTGGAGACCTGTGAAAAATACCGTTCGAACGGTGCCGCCGGCGCTTGCAGTCAAGCTTTGGAGGTTGGTCCCATCAGTTCCGTTTACTGCGGCGATTATACGATCTCTCATAGTGGTGACTTCATTTGGAGGCACTGTACCAATTGGAATCTCTCTATCATCCGAAGGCGGATAAGTTGAGTTACCAGTAAATGTTAATGTTCGACTGAGTCCTCCGTCGGAAACAAGTATTGAGCTGCTAATAAACTGTGATCTATTTGAGAAAGCAGATGTATTCAAAGTAAAAAACTTTTTCTGCCTTCTTGTTGCAGCGGTTATTGTAGTATTACCTGCGGTGCCAGCCGTTGCTTGAGTCAACGTTACAGTATTTGTTCCAGCAGAATGATCAAGAACGATTTTACTGTTGGAAGAACCAGCGTTATGTCCCGTGGCACCGTTGATGGCAGTGACCAAATTAGCATAGGTGGTATCAACGTTTCCTCCATTAATTGATACTGCTATGTTCCCACCTGCAACCGTGCCGCCGCCGGCGGCAGAATTAAATTCATAAGTCTTGCTGGTCCCGTCTGTGGAAATTATAGTTAATGTATCCCCGTCTTCAGGATTTCCAGTGTATACTATTGATCCGGATGCAGCAGTCTGAGTTGATGTTGATGATGTAAGGAGCGGGGCATGACCATGCTCCCAATCATATAGAAGCTCGTTTACACCTAATATTTGCCCAACAAGCTTTGGATCCTTGTACTCAAATTGAGGTGCTTGATGCTTGTACTTATTTCTTTCAAATACGTGGCTCTCTACTACATCCTCTAAGTTTAAATTCATATTCGAAGTCGCTGGTTGCAACTGTCGAAGAAGATTTGCGAGAGAAGAGTCTATCCATTTATAGTATTCGATAAAACTTTCAAGATCTATCTTGTTTTCTACTCTAGCGAAGAATCTATCTCTCAGTTTCTCCAGTGTCTTATATTCTTGGCGATATTTGTATACTGGCTCACCTATCAGATTGTTAAAGGCGGTGGCGCCAGCTAACATGTTAAGCATCTCTTTAGATATGACTTGGTACATGCTTTTTTCATATGTATGCAAGTATGACATTGGCTTACTGTCTAGAGTAAAAGAGTCAACCTCTCTATCTTTAATTTCTATTTTGGACTCTGCCTCAAGGTTATCCACATTTAGATATCGAACATTTGGTATATATTCCTGTCTAATGGACCCTTCTTGGTGCTGCAAGTTGTGAGTCACTGCTGGGTATTTGTACCCTGTGATTGGTCCATATTTTGTTATATTTTCTGCAGAACCTGAAGAAAAGTCATAAAAATAACTTGTACTTGCATTTAACTTATTTACGTTGTCAAACTGCCAGTTTAAAACTAGAGCGTCAGACCTGAGCCTTGAGGCGCCGTCGTTGTCTTTCTTTCTGAAAAGAGGATTTGTTCTTCCTAAGTTTTCTATGCTCTGGGCGTGCTGCTCCATTTCTGACTTCTCTAATAAGTCGTCCCACACACTAAAAGAAAGAAACTTGCAATCACTGGTATTTCTAACAGTACCAGTGATGTTTTGTCGCGATGCGCCAAGGAAAGCGCTCTTGTTCCTTGACATTATTTTTTCATAATTAGCCTGACTAATGGAGGACGTAATGTGAAATTCCGACGTCTTGACATCTATGTCGTATCTATAGCCAATAAAATCAACTTTATACTCGCGGGTAGTCTTGCCATCAGAAGATGTCAATTGCGATAAATTGTCTTCTGTGAACCTAACTGCTAAATACCACGGAGTATTTTCATAAACGTGATTAAAGTACTCTGTCTTTATTATGGGAAAAGTTCCCTTTGAAGAACTAAGTTGAAAATAACAACCTGAATTTAAAATATCTGACTTTATTGTCCTTACAACAAATCCAGAATAATTGTCAGATGTAATTACCAGATTGGCGCCGCTGACTTCGTTCATTCCAAAGACCGAACTTGTTATTGCTGTTTTTGAGTGATCTAATATTGTGGGAAATAACACCTTTCCCTCGATCGTGAATGAAGGCTGACTTGATTTGCCTTGTATATAGTTTCTCTCGTCTGATGCGCTGTTAGATGCTGTCTGAAGCAACGTGACTGAGTTGTTGGATCCCGTGAAGGCAAAAGATTTTACTGTCGCGGCTTCATAAATTGGTCTATTTGATATTACCTTTTCAACGTTTTGTCCATAAATATTTGGCGAAATAAGGTTTTCGTCAACGCCAAAGCACCTTATGAGATTTCTAAAAGATTCTTTTGTACCCTTTTGTTTGAAAATATAAGCTATGTTTGCATGCACAGAGTTCAAGATTTTATTCTTTATGTTCTCTGCCTTTGAGTGTATTAAGTTCTGCGAAATGTTTGTATTTGGATCTGCAATGTCAAATTTTAGATTGTAAAAATACTCATTTAAATCTGTCTTATTTACAATGGGGCTTTCAGTTACACCAAAGCCCTTACCAAGAAGATTTTGTACTGAAAAATTCTCTTCTCCAAACATTCTTGCATACGAAACATCGAAATCCTTACTGCAGCCCAAGAGGTTATAAAATGAACTATTACCTGAATAATCTGACGATCCCCTGGCGTACACAAAGTCTTTGTATTGCGTAAACCCTATCTTTGGTATGCCATCTATCATCATCTTGATTGAGTCAAATTGTTGACCTATACTCTGTAATAAAATAGAAAAATCACTTTCTATGTTGCTTGATCCAGCATTAGTTTCAAAAGCCCATTGAGGAACACTTCTGAACAGGGATGAGTGATTATTGTGGTCGTATGCTTTACCAATTTTTAAAAGGTCCTCTTCTGCTGCGACGACGCGGGGTGAGGCGAAATCTATTATTGGGTCACCTAGTTCTCTTTGACTAGTCACCGTTGCGTTTGTTATTGCTGATTCTGACGTCCGGCTGTTGGTGGACGAAAATCCAATTATCTCTCCATTATTTATTCTACCAGAGCTGTCTAGAACTATTTTATCTCTGATTTCATCGTTTCTCAGTCCTTCATTGAATTTGTAATAAACCCCCAAAAGACTATTGATGTTTTCTTGATCAGTTGCCCCGTTGACAGGAAAATCGTAATAGTTGCCAATCTCTTCTGCCGTTCTTTTTGTTTTCCAAAATCTAAACTCATCGATAGATCCACTTAATTTTCCGTAACCTAATCCACCATTTGAGTCTTTTTGGGTCCTCATAGCTCCGATGCTGGCGTTATAGTAACCTTCAACTGCTCCAAAGGTGGCTGTGGAGACTGACACCCTATTATTGAAGTTGCCGTCTATATACAACTCTATTTCTAAGTTTGATCCAGTGTGAAAAGCTGTAACCGCATAGTGGTGGAAGGCGCCATCGGCGATTGTTTCTTTTGTAATGTCGGCGCCGATGTTTGTTCTGTTGGCGCCTGCCGTTCCGGACATGTAAGTTACATAAAATGGTGACCCGGCTGAGCTTCCTGAAAGCTCTATTAGAAACCTACCATATGATGAGGCACCCTCAGAAGCATGAGTGGTGTGCGAGTCAAAAATTATTTCGCTCTCTGTGAGAGAGTGACTAATAAAGCTGTTCTTTTTGAGCCAAAACTCCACAGTATTTCCAGCAGAAGGGTCTAATTTTAAACTGCTCTCTCTTCCCGAATCAGAATCGATAACTGTACCCACATAGGGTCCACCTGAAAACTTTATGTATTCTGGATTACTTGATAGTCCGTACTTTCCAGAAGTGGCAGCTGCGGTGCCCCAACCGCCTTTTGAAAAATTTACATGCCCTACCTCTAAAGGAAACTCATGTTGCAGTATAGCCAAATCTATAGCAGATGCGCTAAGTGCCCAGTGGATCTTTTCTAGAGCAGACCCATCGTATGGATAAAAATTTGTTATGTAATTAAAGGCGTTTTTAAAATATTTCTCTGCGCTTCCATAGAAACACCAAGTAGAGGGATCCCTAACATCAATCGCGGGTATCACCCTGTCTGCTAATTTTTGATAAGCTATGGCATAATCCGGGGACTCTACCACATCATTGTATCTTTCAGCTGACGGTGATGCTACTCCCACTTTTCGGGGGTCATAAAATGCTTTACTTTTTTCCTCTTCGGACATTTGAGGAAGAAATATTTTGTCTTTTTTCATGGATCAACTCTAAATCTAAATTTTTCAGGCTGCTCTATATAATTAGAACCATCTTTAAAAACAAGTGATATTTCATATGCGTTATTTGGTTCTAATAAAGCCATATCTAAGTCAAAAAAGGACCCGCTTGAATCATAAGAAAGTAAAGAGAAGTTTGGAGTACTTCCTGTAGAATAAGGGATTACCTCATAGTTGTTTGATACTTTTATAATTCTATAATACATATCTCTTATAAGATTAACTGGTGCCGTTCTTGAAGCGACTGTGTATATATTTGGCTGCCAATTTTTATCCCTAGTGTACACCCTTAAGGTTGTTTTTTCTGTCTTAAGGTACGAGTCTTTTAAGTTTGTAATAGAAACTTTATAATTTGGAACCTTAAAATAATTGTTCGCGCTTTCGGTACTCACCGTAAAACCTGGACCTGAGTACAGGGTTGTCAATCCGTCGGCGCCGCTTGAGCGAGACCAAGTGTCATACAAAAAGGTTTCTGACCCATTGTACGCAAACGGCGCCTTGTAGACTCCGGTACTTTGTTTGCTGGCGGTAATAAAGGTTGCTGCTGTAGTAACAACTCCTCCGGCGACAGGAAGAGTTTCCGCTGTACCGCCGGTCGATGCTGTAAACAATTGCACAACTAGACCAGATCCTGTGTTTGGGATGTCGACAAGAGTGCCGCGGCGGTAATTATATAGATAGATGTTGTTTATGTTATCGGCAGCAGGGGCTAGGCTACTGGATTTTATTACATAACTTCTATCATCTTTGATTGAGGTATCCCATTGTGCTTCGATTTTGGGCTTTAGAAAAAACTCATGAGAACTTCTAGAATAAAACTTCTTTGTGTAGTATGACCTTTCTTTCGATCCGTTCTCATAATCCTCTCGAAGTTTAAGGACCAGTCCATAATTTTTCAAACCTGTGCCTGAAATGAACTGACCTATTGAAGCCGTTGTTGCTGGCATACTTGAACTAATAATGGTATTACCTTGTATTCCCCCTAGAGATTGTGTCAATGTTAGTAGGGCGCTGGCATTTTTAGTTGTTATTTTGCTGCCGAAGTCGGAAGATAGGCGATTATGCAAGGCGCCTGCAGTACCTGCTGCGGTACCGCTTAGTTCTAAGAAGACTGAATTTCCCACGGAATAAGTTGAAGATGTTATAAACGTATAGGTCATTTTTTTGCCTTCATGCGAGTGGAGACTAAGAACTTGATTTTCTGATGGGTTGAATAAAAAGTTTATACTTGCTGTTGCTGCAGTGGCGGCAGAATTTTCGCTTATAAGCCATTCTTCCACCCATGGGGTTATATCAATGTCAACATCTTCTGTGCCGGATTCAAAAGACTGAGTATACTCATAGGGGACTGTTCCAGCACTAATATAACTTGAACTTGCAAAATTGGATCCTGTTGTATTCCATAACACTCCAGTACTAGCAGAAACCCAATTACTAGCTTCAAGATCCATATAGTTTTCCATATCAAGACCGTCTCCCTCTGACCAGTTCATGACTAGTGGGTTTATGGATACTACAAAATTTTCTGGTGTGGTTTGTCCATGGGGAGTGTTTGAAAGTTTGAGTTTAAACTTTACAGAACCAGAAGATGGTATAATCCCGCTGACTCTGTCAGAGTTTATATCTGATATTGGAAACTGCATAAGCACGCGGGTTTGCTCCAAGGAGCTTGAACTTGCTTGTCCAAAAACAGAAAACAATTCTAATACGTCTGAGGCTCCCATGTTAGCCTTTGTTGATCTTGCAGTTAAGTTTTCTCTTAGTGCGTTTGCAATTGTGTTGTCTTTATTCGATGTATATCTTTTAATGCTCATTATGTTATAACAGTCCCCTTTATATCATCTATGTATTTTATTTCCCAAATTGCGTTCTGGGGGATGTAGACGAAGGTGTTGTCCGGTGAGGTGTTTGATTTGACATCATATTTAAGGTCTGTATACTTTCCTCCGGACAATGATTGGATTTTTATCCCGTCTTTAAGTGGTATATTTGCCACTTCAGGAATAGATTGAATTATTCTCATAATTTCTGTCATGTATAAAGGCTCCCCAATCTCTGGTGGAATAGTTGTAAGTTCCTCGAAAAGGGTTTGCTTTATTTTTGACATAACTGTCTGTGCGTTTGAATTTTGTTTCAATGCAACTTTAAAATCTATGTTAAAATTGATTATATTTGCATCAAATATATCTATACTATCTGATATCATCCTAACTGAATCTATCCACGTTTTTACATTTTGTTTTAGAATATTTGTTGGTTTCTGGAGTTTTCCGTCAGCTCCCTCTGCAATTAAAAACAAATTTAAGTTTCTTCGAAAGTCGTTGGTATCTCTCATAATACCGGCGCGCTTTATACCTCCATATATTGGAGGCATGTCGTAGACAGCAGAAATATAATCCTCTTTTGTCACTGCTCTACCTTGGGCTCCAAAGGATCCCATATATCTTCTCTTCAACTCCTCTGTTGTGGGTATAGATATACTACCATTTATTGGCTCGTCATTAAGCACCTGTACATTGTTTCTGATAAAATTAACTTTTTGTGATTCTAGGTTTTGCTCATTGTCAAAGGAGATTAATGGTTCCAGTACTTGGTTGATTGTTCCAACAGCCGCATTTGTGTTGATGGCAGTGTTTCGGCGATAGACTATTGTCAGTGTCGTGTTTTGAGGAGCCACGCCAAGCTTGTTGTTGGAGTACATCCTAGACGGATCAGACTTTGCTACGGAAGAGTCATAACGCTTGCCAGTGAATTTCATGACTCTTTTGGTGGGTTCTGCAAAAGAATTCGTTGTGTTCTCCTCGTCTGATCCGTGTCCAAATTGTATATAAGTTCTGTTTATTGATTTTTCGACTATAAACCTTCTTGGAACTGGAGTTTGTTTCATTATTGCGGGAACCATTGGGTCCCTCTTTTGTGGATCTAAAATGGGTTTATAGATTTTGTCAGTTGGTAATGAATCTACCTGAAAATACTCGTTACCGTTCGAATCAGTAACACTTAAAATTTCTGTTAAATTTTCATCAGGTATTTCTATTTTCAAAAACCTAACAAAATTGCCAACATCAACGGTGAAAGTTCTTTCTTCTCCTGAAACAACTGGTACTATTGCCTCCATGGCGTAATATGCGACCTTGGATCCATCGTCTGTCATATTGTACCCTATTATTCGGGATGTATCTGCAGTAAACACAACTGGTTTCATAGATGTGAAAACGGCGCCTCCGGAGGATTTAAATTTGGTTCCAGCATTTAAAACTGATTTATATGCATTGTCTATTGTTACCCCGAGAGAGTTGGCGGGGCTCAATATCTGCACTTTAACATTCCCAACAGAGTCGAAGTTTAAAGAGGGCTTGGCGCCCATGGCTTGAATCAGCTGGAGTGCAATTTCTGGGTCTTTGGTGTAAGGTAAGATTGATTCATTTGCGTTATGGTCTATATAGTAGTGCAGCTGATCACCCACATAAGACACCAAGTCAAACATTAACGACCCAAAAGAAGAATCCTTGAAATCTTTATATGAATTTGGATAATGTCTTTTAGCATATTGAACTAGTTGTTCTTTTATCTCATTGAATGAAGCTTTTGTGTAGTCAACTTCTCTGATTCTTTTGTTTCTATTGGTTTGCATATAAAATTTCTCTCTATTAATTTAAATATTTTTAATTTAAGAAAGTCCCCCAAGTTTGGAAGATGTGCCGACAAAATCAGACAACCCTCTCACAAAAAATTTAGACAGGATAGTATCAAACGCAAACTCCAACTGATCATTTAGTCCTAGATCTGTGATGACGTACTTTATCTTCAATATGGAAACGTGGCTATCTTTTTGGTCATCTGTACTTTCGAATGTGGCATCCACCAAGGAAATGTTTGGCAAATATTTTCTTAGTTGATTCTGTATGTTTGTTTTTATTTCTGATAGTTTAGCAGATCCAGGAGTCTCAAAAAGGTATGTAGCTAATCCAACTCCGAGATCTGGATTCATAGGCCATTCCCCGGGGATTGTCTGGAGAAGAAAAATGAAATCCTGCCTTAACGATGCTGATGCATCGAGAATAGGGTCGTATGGTCCAAACGTGTCGTCCAGCCTCAAAGGCCACTTCGGTTGTAATGGTGATTTATATCTTAATATGGACATTTTTTGAACCTCAGAATAAATAGTGAGTTCAACAATAATTTATTAATCATCTTGCTCACCAGGATCTGGAAACGTCCCAAATGGCGAAGCTGAATTTTCGTCATCACAATTTGAGATATTTGCATTGGATGGAGCATCTTGTTGTTCATCAAGAGTGCAGGATCTGAATCTTTTATCTCCAGCAAGCTCTGGAGTTGATAGTGCCAAAACAGTAAATGGAGTCAAGCTATGTCCATATCTTTGTAGGTTCCATGGTGAGTTTTCTGACGGCCATGATTCTTCGACGTCGCGACAAGGGATTGATAAACTGAAGTTTCCATCTACAATCGATACAGGTCCCTTTATAATATATCCCGTAAGACGTTCAATGGCGCGACCGAGAGGCTTATAATCAAAACTGGAGAATAATTTTGCTACCCCATATGGCACATCTACTATTGGTCCTACCAATATTGAAGAGTATTTGCCGTCTTTCGTTCCGGATCTGGGCGCTGTTCCGTGGAGACCGGCTGTCATGTTTCGCCGGCGAACGGTTGGTCCATATTGCAAACCTTCCATCGTTAACTTATTTATATCGCAATTGTTGTAGTGACCTTTCATTTCTTTGTAAGCAGGATCAACAACGTTTGCAATTCCCCTAAAAAACAGAGACGGGAACTGCAGGAATAACTGCTTAAGCAGTTCTTTAAACTGTTTTGTAAAATCTGCAGGAAAAGGAAAATCAAAACAATCTATCGCGTTTAGGTCCGATGAGTTGCTATTCATTATCTGTTTTAAGAACTCGGCTTTGCTTAGATTGTTAACTGCCTCTATCCCTTGTTTTTGGTTTATTCCAGCGATGCTCAATAAAGCCGCGAGACTTGCTTTTGGAGTATCAATAAAATTCGACAAATCACCGTAACTGGAAAACGCGGAAGTTATAAACGCTGTGGAGACGGCTTGGTATCTCTTTACCGGATATATGTATTGAAACAATTGTTTCGCTTCCGGTGATTCGATTAGTTGCTCTGTCATCCAGGGCTGAAGGCGTTTATAACTTTCCCTGAAGGCGTTTAAATCTATGCAGTCATTCACTCCCTCGCCAAAATCACTGATTACTTTTTTATATTCTGCAATTGGTACTGAAAAATACTTGTTTTGTTCCCCTTCCATCAGAAAACTTCTATATTCTTCTGACACTTCTTGGATTGGACTTTCTTTATCTAGTAAAAATCTATTGTATCTACCTTCTTCACTGTCGTCATCTGCTGACAAATGTAAAACACTATTAGAGACTAGTCTTGCTATTTGCGTGAGCTTAGAAGATCCCATAATATCTTTTACAACTTGACTATTTATAATCCCAATTGATACAAAATTATCTCCAAATAGTCGGTTATTGATACCTGTGTAACCTTCAAATGCTGTTGTCCAGTCTTCTTTTAATTTTCTTACAGTCGCAGCATGATTTCGAAGAACGTTGTCTTTGGTCCGGACCAGATTTGATATGTCATTACAATATATCCTAGGCATTAGATAGTTGTAATAATCTTTTATCGTTTCGAAGCTTCGTACTCGGAGAGTCTCATTTCGTCGGATTCTGTCGTTTAGAAACTTCAACTTTGCAGCGTCATTGATTCCAACATTAAAAATATTTTCGAACATGCGCTCGTCAAAGAAGATCAAATAATCTTCTACTTTCCCGTTCCAAATTCTGTAGTTTCTTGGAGATACAAAAGAGAAAGGTCCAGTACTTTTAGCTATCTTAGATATGGTGGTAGAATTTCCGAGAGGTCCTATTCCCAGGTCTGATTCTTCTAATTCCCTTCTGGAATCTATCATCAACCCTTCTATGTGATATGAACTAAGAGCATCTCTGAATAATGCACTGTATATTTCCGGGATGTCTTCTCTTCCCCAAAAGTCGGGATTTAATAACTTATCCAATATAAGATTGTTGTATTGTCCTTGCCGTGGGGCATTTGCATTTCCTAACTCATAATTTGGATCATAAAATTCATGATAAAATTCATTTGCTTGTTCAATGATAAAGTCTAGTGAAGTAGGGACCCTATCCAGCGTGTTTCGATCTAGTAAATTCTCGTTATTCAGGTACTCACTTTTTAACCTGTTCCAATATTCAAGCGGTGAACGTCCGTCTTCCCTGACTCCGGTGACCATATTCCGGCGGTTTTCTCCTAAAGTAACAATGGAGTCCAAATTCGATGCCGCGCGTACGCCGTGACGTCGAGAGAAATATCCACCGGACGGAGCGACCCATTTAGCGGGGCGCCCGCCTGAATTGTTGTACCTAAACAGAAAATCTGTAGAGGGGAATTCTTGGACGGCGCGCGCAAAGGATATTTCTGGCTTTCTGCAAACTAAGGCGGCGATGAACCAAAGGCATGCTGCTGCCCAGTCTGCCTGGTAACTGTCGCCTGACCGATTATAATCATTTCTTGTAAAAGATCTGTCACGGTTTGGTATAAACAGTGTCCCACCCTCACGGTAAGGCTCGTCCGCGGTGATTCGTCGATTGAAGCTTCCGCCGGAGAAACCTGCTACTTGACTCGAAAAATTATAAGACGACACCATCCAAAGCAGTCCCAGTAGCTGCTGAGGAGAATAAGGATCTGCAGGCCCTGCATACTCTTTAAGATACCTAATAAATCGCTTAACTACAGAAAGGCGATAGGGCGCCTCGATGCGGTGTGAATTATCTCTTGTTGCCTCGGATTTTAAAGTAAAAGATGACTGGTATATTGCTAAATCACAAAGTCTCGTGACAAAATGGTCTACGAAATCTATAGCTTCCAAAAGCAATTCGACGTTGATGTTGAGTCCTTGATAATTATTTTTAAATACCTGTACACCTTCAAAATTAAAGCTTGGCCAATAATTTTCATTCTCGTATGTATCTGGGTTAATATTTTCATAAAATAGCGCATTATTCTCTGGGTCTTTTTTCAATATACTTAATATAGTGTTTGTGTTTTGAGTGTTGTAAAAGCCATCCATATCAAATAAAATATCTGGGGCTCCTTGAATTAATGGTCCGCCGCGGTTTGTTATACCAAGAGGCTCTCCATCTGGAAAGTGCGAGTCGATTAACACTCTTTGTACACATGATTTTATAAAGTTTGAAAGATCTACAAGACTAAAGGTATTATCTGCATAAAACAGTGAAGCTCCGGCGTTCTTAAAATTGAAAGTCTCTAGGGTATTATAATTAACCAAAGACTCTCCTAGCCCGTCTGATATTAGCCCTTCTTGTTGCGATGGAGTAAAATGATCTGTTCCGAAGTAGTTCCAATTTCTTAAGTCAGTCACTTGTAATGGTTGATAGGTTTCTGCTCCATTTGAAAGATACGGATTTCCTTCTGTCGCAATTGAGCTAATATCGTTTTCTACCCCAGGACGAAGAGTCACAAAGCCTGGTTGCCTGTGTATCTCATCAAAATTATTTCCGCTCTTAAACCCGTCGACACCTTGGGTGCCACTATCGTACGAGCCTCTATTTTTCCGAGGGAGAGTCGCAGATGCCCATCTGGTGAATGCGTATCCATATCGAGTTGCGACGGTGTCATAAGTTGGGTCATTGCGATTGGCACTGCCGCCGATTCGGTGAACATTTTCATGAAAATAATAACTTGTTGACAGCGGGTATTTTTGAGTACTACCGCCTGCCATTGGGCGAGGAGAGGTGCGAGAGAGGTGTCCCCAAAGTGTGTTTCTTTGTCTGCCTTTCAAGTACCAATTAAAAATATTAGACAAGTTGTGAATCACTCTTAGCGTTCCAACCTTAGACCTGGATTGTCCTCTAAAGATCCCTTCTTCGCGGGTCGCATAAAACAGGTTTACAGACTGCATATGATGTCTATAGTCTCTTCTTGTGTCTTCAAAGTATTTCTCTTTTGACGAAAATGATGACTGCGGAGTAAAAACTGGTCCTAGCTGAAAGTCTGCTTCGCGAGTTAAAAGCTGCCCTCTATCAAGAAATAAATCATCTAGTTCTTGTACTGAGTTATAAGATGCTTTTTTTGTCTCGTTTTCAAAAACTCTAGAATAAATCCTTTCTATCGATGAGTAGTAAGAGCTTCCACCTAATTCATAATTTGATTCGTTTCGTACTCCAGAACCGTGAGATCGCGTGAAATCTGTTGAGAATTCTGGGACGTCCCCGTAAAGTTCTTTAAGCCTTTCCATATTTTCTGTCTCGCCAACAACCAGTCTTCTAGATCTTGCCCTTTGTATAAAATACACGTACTCATTGACGATCTCTCTCAATGCTTCGTGAAGTTTTTCCATATTTTCAGTGAAGCCATCACCGGGCAACTTGTTTATGTTCCTTATGTACTCCGGTGGTACCACCTTGCAATAGACTCTTTCTGGAAGGTTATCTCCTGTGAATATCTTAGTTATGAGGACGCGTATCGGGATCTTGTACATGTTTGGGGGTAACAAGTCTTCTCCAGAAGGAGGGATCCCGCTTTCTATATCAGACACTGAATGGTTAATCACCAATCTCTTAGACTGCTGCCTTGCCTCCTCTATTTCTTCTCCATCGAGTCTATCTAAATTTAGAAAACTAGCGTTGAGAGACGACTGTTTTTCATCAATTAACCAAAACTTTGTCATCTCCCTATTTGTATGAGGGTCAATCCCCATGGGGCGGGCAAGATAAACATCAGCCGGACCTTCTTGATCTGACTCTCTAAGGTAAAAAACTCTTCCATATTGAGTTAGTTTAGGATCAGCTGTTCCCTTATTTTGGTCCAAGAAAGCGTTTCGGAACGCTCCAGGCTGATACAAACTATCAATGACTGTCTCCAGGTTATCAAAAGAGTTTTTTAATCTAGGAGACAAATTTGGATCAAAGTTTAAAACTGCAGGGTCGAAAGTTTCGCCTATCGTAAACGATCCGTGCAAGCCAGCTATTATTGAAGCCGAGTCACTAAACTCAAATACTGTCTCTACCCAGGTCTCTTCTTGTCCGTTTTCAAACCTATCTTTTATCCTTTCGAACTCAGTTTCGTTTTCAACAATGCCGATTGGATTTTCAAATATAACAGTTGGGACTGAATCCGACCTGTATTTATGAGTCAAAATATCATTACTTTGTCTCTCAGGGGTTTCTTCGATATCCTCGATGGACATCCCTCTGCCATAGTCATAGCGGCTTTGCATGTTTGTTGCGGCGATAGCTCTAGGTTGCAATGGCTTCTCTTGGGGGTCATCGTCAAGATAAGTAGTTGTAGTTGGCAAACTAAAATTGGGTTGTTCACCTGATGTGCTTGAGACTCCTATCCTTGAAAAATCTAAAACTTTGTCCATAAATCGACCATCATTTGGAGCTTGATATACATTATATCCCTGGCTTTCTAGCCATAAAAAGTCCTCTCCATTAGATGGAAGCACATAATACTTGTTTTCGTCTTCTCTTGTTTTCGCGATGTAGTTGGTAAAATTGTTGTAATATGAATTAACAAGCGACCCGTTTGGTTCAAAAAACTCATCAGCATAGCCCAAGTCATTTGCAAAATCTTGAAAATTAATTACTGAGTCTGCGTACACCTTTCCATTTAGCAAGGTGGAATTGTTGTGAGAAACTATATCTTGTGTAAATTTTATTATTCTTCTCTTTTTCGTTATAAAGCGTGTTGGTGTTCGGCGTATTGTTTCAGGAAAACCTTCTGCTTCCTCAAGCTGAGTGTTTTTTAATTCACCTCCTGGAGCGTCGGGATCTTCGTCATAGTGCATTAATCCTCGATAGTGTAATGCGATCTTTTTAAGATCATCTGAGTTTAGAGAACCGTTGAGACCATCTATAAAGTCGTCGATATGGTATATCTCATGCTCAGTGTTTAAATCTGAAGACGATTCAGCACTGGCTCCAAGAGCGAATGGGTTATCTTCATCTCGGGGTGGGATTTCAGGTCGCACTGTAAAGGTGTAATCAAGAGGATTCACTGGGTCTAGGTTTGTTCTGTTAAACGCATCTCCGATGTTTAGCAAATCTTCAAATCGAGTTGAATTATTCGCGGTGCGAGCAAGTACGGATCGGTTTATTGCAAGGTCAGCCGAAGCATTAACTATTCCCGACACCAGGGCGCCGCCCGGAAGAATTAGGTTCTCTATTCTAGCTAGTGGTCCTTCAGCTTCAATGCAGTGTTCGATGTGGAAGAATGGGTGATTTCCATTCAGGAGATTCTGTGCGTAAGTTGCTGGGTCTCTGACCGTACTATAATCATCTTCCTCTGTTATAATTTGTGAAGTTTCCAACAAGGGGTGGCGCCAGTATATTTTATCCGTCGCGATTCTTGCGTCTTCGGCAACGTTCGCCTCTTCTATTCGAGTAGTGCCATCAGGATCAAGGATAACCCGGGTACCAACAGTTCTTATATTATAGGGATTGCTATCGCCGGCGACGGATGCAATAAACCTAGAAACCTCGACTTGAGGGATGAAATATTTTATAAACCAATTATAATAGTCTGCGCGAGTCTCGTTTTGATATATCTTTTTTGATATTCCCTGAACCTTTAACATCTGCTTTTGCACGATGTCTTTTAGTGCAAACAGAGGTTGATTTATCCCTGTTATTCTTGAGGCTGTAGATTTCCAATCTTTGCTTAGAGAAGGGTGTCTATTTATTTCTTTTTCTACGAACCGAAAAAAGAAGTCCTTAGTAAAAGGTTCGTCAGCGATGCTCTCCATGTCCCACACTGAGTATGCCACTGCTCCCTTGAGCACTAACTCAACTATACATATCCTTATGAATCCTATCAAGCAAACGTTTTGCACCGCTTTTTGTATAGGTCCTATATCATCGAAGTCTATGTTATATGGATCATTTTCTGGTTTTGCTAATTCTCTATTTATTTGATTATCTAGCTCGTCTGTTACTATTTTTTCAAAAGCCAAAATTCCAAATTGAGAGATGTTGTATCTATTTCTATAACACTGGGATCCATCGGCTAGTATGTCCACATGAGCGTCGCCTGAGACTCGCGCGTTTAAACCAGGGTAGTATCCCTCTTCATCAAAGAGTCTAGAATTACTCAAAGAAAAGAATATTTGTTCAAAAATTCCTTCGGAAAATCTCTTGCTTTCCGTCTCATAAACATGGTTTGATAGAAAATTATCCAAATATCCATTTAATATCTCTCTTTTTTCTAAGTGCCGCTGCTCACCTCGATTGACACCCTGGTAAGGTCCATATATTTTTTCTACCTTTCTTTTTACATTTTTCCACAGTGTGCGAGCATACAATTCTTTCCTAGTATAAATGCCAGGTGGTATATCTGATAAGCCAGATTCGTAAATTTCTTGATTTTGTCTCTGTTCTTCTGTTAAGGTTTCGACATCTAAACCCGGTCCAGGGATCTTGTCACAATACTCAAACGTCTGTTCTCTTTCAAATAACCCACCGGGAGTAATAACTATAGTATATGGATCAAATTTATTTGTAGCAGAAGTACTCTTAAACTCGTTGAGGCTTACAGAAGTGGAAATTCCTCTTTGTGGCATCCTCAAGGTCAGCACTTCTCTACTTGTATCAGCATTGTTAGAGACTCTATTTACCGTAACAACTTCTTGACCCAAAGAAGATGGGGAGTTTGCTGTTGACCTCTCTCTCTGATTTTCGAATGAGGCATTCAAGACATCCTTTATTTGTTTTAAATAAGTTCTTCCGCTTATTGGTCTTGAGATGCTTTCTACCTTAGATTGTAGGCTAGCTTGCAAAAAAGCAATTCTAGATTGTATTCTGTCATTTATAAATGCAAGTCTGGCTCCGGCGGCATCGATACCGTTGCCTTCAGAGTACTCTGATAGCTTATATGCCGGCACAAAAGAAAAATCTTTTAAATGCGAGTTTTCGGATCCGAGACTTCTTTTCATGGTATTAAGAGATATTACGCCTGTTTCGCGCAGATCTTCTGGGAAATTTTCAACTCCTGAGTCTTCAGACTCATAGTAAAACAGATTCTCGCTAAAACCTACTGGCTTTAAAAAAATCATAGATGGATCAATGCTAGACAGTTGTCGAGAGTTCTCTATTGCGACAAAGTTAGACGCTATTCCAGATCCGGGGGGCTTGGTTACGCTTCCAAAGAAGGGTGGGACGTAATAGGCCGGATATGTTGCTCCTTGTATTTTTCTCACTTCATACACTTGATATAACGCATTAAGTTGCGCCGTCAGCTTTTCTAAAACAGTGCCATCGGCAAACTCGCCTATCATTGCATATATTTTTAAATTTTGCAGTATTGTCTGAGCTTCAATAACTGAACGTTCATCATATTCTGGATCTCCGGGGACTGGCATACGAGTGTCCTGAATGTATAAAGAAGGTCCAAAATTCATCAACGAACTCACGTAGCTGACATGAGCAGGGGTAAATATCGATTTTGCTGTTTCCACAACCTGTGATGACAGCGCTGGAGGAAGATTGTTCATTAGCGCATCAGGGTTTCCAAAGTCTAAAATTTTAGGAAGAACCCCGTTTAGCCCCTCTCTCCCCAGGACCTCAAGAGCCTTAGCGTGGTCAATTAGATTCTTGTTGGCTAAGTCTACGGCTCTCTCTATCTCTTCGTCGGAAGCTTCGTTTGCCAGCATTTGTCTTCTGATTTGTGAAAGCAAGTCCGATGTTTCTTCGCAAGAAGAAGATCTAATAGTCGTAGTAGACCTATTTAGGTTTTCACAAAACTCTTCAGGAAGGAACAAGGAAATTGTTTGAAAAAATTGCCTTAAAGCATCCTCAGTGTCAACTTCTTGGATCCCCAACCTTGCAGCCAAAGATAATATCATGTTCATTGTCGGCGCGTCAATTGGTCCGCCTTGTAGAATGCGACAGAATTCTTCACCAGTCAAGAAGAGTCCCATCTCGTCTATAAGTTGCTTTGATTTTTCAACATTATCTGAACTTAGAGATAAATCCATCATCCCTTCAACTAATGCCTTCTTTATATCTCCAGTCGCCTCAGATGCCGATCCATAGAGTTGGTCTCTAAGTTGTTCTTCACAAAAAGGAAAATTAAGTATGTCGATCAGGGCTTTAGCGAAAGCGCACAAAAATTGCGTGAGTATTTTCATGAAAATTTCTTTTAAATTCTCGATCATATCCATCCACCAACCAAAGATCCGGATATCAATTGGGATATCAAAATTAAGATCTGGGATAGTAAAATTAAAGTTTGGCAACTTTAAGCATTTAACTAGATCACATAAAAGATTAAAAGGATTGATTCTATTGCCAAACGTTTCAAAAAATTGTTTTATCGTTATACATTGTTTACCGTATACCGCCAGATACTCGTCAACACCGAATTTAACATCAAGTTGAGAATCTAAATTGTTCAGTTTTTTGAACTCTTTCCATCTTTCGATTGGGTTTTCTATATTATTGGTGACCCATCTATTAATTGGATTAAATTCTCCATCTGATGTTCCGGAGACACCTACCGTATGTTTAACAATGTAAGCCAACCCAGGCTTACCAAATCCGATGTCTTCACATGCTGGAAGGTTTGAAAAAATATTTCCAGCTGCCATTGAATCAACCTGTGCCAGATATCCGACTGTTCTTGAGTTTTTCAACGAAGGAACGCTTTGAACCAACTTTTTTGTTGAGACTTTCTTTCCGCCGAAAGATGCAGATATAATCTTTAGACCCTTATTATCTTTTGACGTACCGAACCGAAAATGTATACTAGAAGTCGTACCCAAAAATCCAGACATCGACATGTTGCCGGAGGTGTCGGAGCCGAAATCAAATGATGATGAGGCTGCACCGGTGTTCGTCTGCTTTGTTATAAAAGATCTTAGTTCAGGTATGATTGCCCTGAGTCTGGATGCTTCTGTGTTCCCGTTGAAATTTATTGGTGTTATGGACACTCCATCATCTTGAGCATTTTTAAAGGCTTTTTGTAATTTTTCCGCCGCTTGTTCAATGTCACTTGTTAGGTCATCCCAAGTTATTTTTAACTCTGATAGGTCTGATAGTTTAGGGTTTGAGACTCCGGCGATCTCATTCCTAGCAAAGACTCCGTCTTGACCGGAGTCCATCAACTCAGTAAGGGTATTTATTGCTTGTGTTGTTGATGCGTAAGATCCGTCGCCTCCAAAGTTTATCTCAGCGTTTCCAAAAACCCCTAGGTCAACTGTTGTTCTTTCTAATTTATTCTTGTTATTGTATTCTTCTATTACGCTCTCTCTTATGGATCGAGCGATTTCTCGTTTTCTTCTCGCTGCGAGGGCTCGATATTCTTGGTATCTCCTCTCTTGCTGCTCTTTGCTAAGTTGCTCACCCTCACAAGAAATTTTTGAATTTATTGAGTCCCTTAGAGATGAGTCTTGTTCGTTTAAGTTGTTCGATGTTTCAGCTTCAGATAACAATTCTGCTGTGGCTTCATTGGTAGGAACAAAGGTGCCTGTTGTTATCAGATCTAGTTTCTGCCTATTTATAATAAACTTTGCTCTATAGAAATCACCCGGGCGCAACGAGGGAGTACGAAACTCTACAAACTTTATTAGTGGCGGACCAAACTCTTCTCTTTCTATGATTTTATAATTTTGTGCGCGCAGGAATAAGTTAACAGAAAGATTTTCATCTTGAATTTTGGTGTCTGTAGTTAAAGCAAAGTGTGTTTGTGGACCATATGAGCCGTCATGATTCGGTGGTTCTGGAAATGTATTCGGACCGTAGATTTGCGAGAAATTTGCAGACTCAGGATTAAGAATCCAAACGTCGGGTTTATTGTAAAACTGCAGAACTTGAGTTAGTGCTAGGTCTTCTAATTCTGATACTATCGAAGTGTAATTTTCTAGCTCTTCCTCAGTTGGGTCGGCACCAAGTACAGGTGGCAATTCTTGAAGGGTGTAGTTGGTCTTATAAAAGTATCCTATTCTTCTTAAGTCCACCTCAAATGGATCTGGGTCTATTAGGGGATCTGGTTCGAAAGCTCTGTGAAGAGCATCAGTATAATCGGAATCAGTCATCAGAGTAGACTCTTGGGGACGAGGATCAACTCGGCTTACCTCTACAAAAGCATCATAAAGCGGACTCTGAGTATCCTCTGGTATTATTCTATATTTTAAGGCTCCGAAATAAGACGACCTTATAACATACTCTTCATTGGCTTCGGTTTCTGAAAAATTTACTTCTTCTCTTGAGGAGACCTGCTCCTTGTATCTCTCTAGAAATTGACTCCCTTTGAAACTATCCCCCCTATAATCTGGTCGTTCTCTATGGATATATATTCTCGGCTCAAGCAAATCTGGTGTGTGTGGATCAACCTTTTGGGCTAAGAGACCTCTCATAAAAGAGTCCCACAATCCCCACAACACAATATCGTAGGCACCTTCTTGGTCTGAAAAAACTCTAGGATCGTGATGGTATGCCCTGTTTCCAACTCTTGTTCTAGGTCTCCAGCCGTGGAGAACCGCTAAAGTTGCCTCTCCTAAAGTACCAAACTCCAAGTCGAACATCCGGACTATTAAATTTATTTGAGTTGATATATATTCACTGTTCAAATACTCGTCAACGCGATGAGCACCTTCGGCAGGGAGTCTTGGGATTTGACCAAATGCTGTCAAGCCTATAGCAAAACTATTCTCATCTTGTGAACCAGCTCGGAAATCACGAAGCTCTGATGCGAACGAGCGCTCTTTAACTTTGTTTAATTCTTCAAAAGTTTGGTTTACGGAAAATTTTGTAAACAAATAGAAAAGTATGTAAAACTGATTATCTAATTGAAACTTGGTTAGATGGGTTCTCATATTTTCATCGAAAGTTGCCGCTTCGATTTGTGAGAGCTTTGTTCCCTCTATACAATCAAACCACCCATCTGTTGAATCTAGATCTGAACTTCTGTCATTTTCATCTATGAGCGACTCATAAGGCACTATGGAGCCAAGTGCCTTTTTAACAATTAAAATATCCCTACCAATGTCACCAACTTTTCGTGGACCAAAGTCCACTTTATCAGAGTTGTTTTCACTTTCATTTCGAATCTCTAATTTGTATGTACGTATAGCCATTTTTTATTTTTAATTAACAGTGTTATGTTTGCTGTTAATATATTTTCTACTCCCATCTGTAAGATACTTAGTAATTCTTTGAAAATTATTTATATCGACATAGAGTCCATCAAATCGATTGTTTACAGAGCCTAAAGTTGTTAAAATAGTTTGCCATGTGGTACCAGGATCTCTAATGCTGATTGCGTTTGGTACTGGTAACATATCGAATCCAAAACCTATCGCAGTATTAAAGTCAGTCTGAGTTTTGACGAAAGTATCCAGGCGCCGGTTTAATTGTTCAACCAATTTCAAAATCATAGATAAGCACTCTACAAGATTATTGCCCAACACCATTGGGTGCTGCGGCAGTTGTTTTGCGTTTCTGTCTTGTCCATTTTCGGATATCAAATGTATGCCGGCTGAGGTTCCAATATTATTTCCTTGAGAGTTCACCTTTTCGTGTGGACCTCCTGTTACTATTTTTATATCGTGACGTGAATGAAGGCGAACTTTATCGGCTTTCAACATTATACCACTGGTGGGCACAACAGCATTTGAGGGCTCCTGTCCTGTGTAAATTCTCTCTGTAATGTTAAAGTTTTTATCAATCAAGGTCATCTGGCTAATGTATATTCTGGCTGCATCCATAACATGTCCCGGGTGCATGCCTCCGTTAAGTCTAACAGATTTCAACTCGGGCGGATTGCTCGTGTTAAAGCTTTGAAAAACTTTTATTGGTTCTGCTCCTATTTTATCCAAAGGGAATGGTGCCATGCGTCCGACTACTATGTCGATTGCGCCGGCGCCTTGGTGATCTGCAAAACGTGAAACAACATTTGAATTCGTAATATCTTTAGAAAATTTCAGGGCTCGTTGTGGGGTAAAGTCTCTGCCAAAAATGATAGCCGTGTTGTTTCTTCCTCCGGGATGATTTCTATTTGGTATAGTTAGAGTGCCTGGAATTGGTACAAAATCTGGTACTGGTTCCCCTAGGGCGTGCTCGCCTGTTCCGTCTAGCAAGACTCTTCTGTAAGATGGACCCACTTCAGGAAAAGGCATGTGATTGCGTGGGATACCTTTTTTCATTATCTTTTGAGTGGGCTCATCAGGCTTAGTTAAGTCAGGATTTCTGCTCGATAAAGTATCTTCTCCGGTGGCAGGAAAGCTCAGCATTGGTGAGTCCGGCAAACCTCTCCTTTGCAGCATTTGGTCTGGTCTTATCTTCTCGGGGTTACCTACCATACTATCTATTTCTGATATATTTGCAGCTGTTAGTCCGACGTTTGACCTATTGTTAAATGAGTCTTTTAAAGATTTTGACATCTTTTTTGTCAGTGCTGCTACTAGTCTAGCTTCGCTATTAAACCCCTCTGTGGGTATGGTTGTAGAGTATTCAATATTATCAATCTCAATAGAAAATTTAGCATATTTGTTATCTTTATCTATTGCGTATGCCGGAGATCTTGTTACTTTCATGTTTTTGCTATTTGACATCTTTTATAAAACCTCCTTAATTATGCAATGTGAAAAATCAAAATTATATGGAAATTGCACTTCTACTATACTCTGCAGAGATAGGGAACTTTTAGTTTTATCTTCGACGATGGCGTACGCCTTTGGGTATCTTCTAATCTGTTCTATGTCTTTTTTGGATAGAATTAACGTTCTATTCTCCTCTCTCAGAACAGATTCTTCTTGGTTTCCAACAAGTTGATTGGCGGCGGCGGCTGCACCGTGATTGGGCTTGAATTTCTTGGTTCTCTGTTTCATGCCTTCAAAGTATTTTTGTGTATCCAATGGCTGAGGGAGGGTTGCGCAGAGTTCTTGTATATAAACTATAGCTTCTACAATCGAAAGGCTAGCTAGCTTGTCTTTATCCAGCCCTTGAGCGTCTGGAGAGACTCTAGTGCAGTATTCTACAAAGACTGGGTCGTGAAGATCTGAAAACTCCTTATATGTTCTTATTGTTTTATATAAAACTATCCCTTTGAATATCACATTAGTGTGAGGCTTGTGGTTCTCTCCTTTAACGTGTTTATAGAGCATTGTGTCCATCGCATCCTCTTTTTTGCCGGAGCCGGGATGCTGTCCAACTGGTTTTTGTTCTGCAATTTTTGGTGCGACAAGCTCATCAAATGACATTTTAAAAACTATTCCTCTTTAACATCTTCGCTTATTAAATCAAAAAGCTCTTGTTTGTCTTCTTCGGTAATCTTTTGATTTACGTTGGTTTTTTTTTGCACAAGGGCAGCCAGCTTTACTAGTTGTTCGTTTGAGCGTTGCAGAGTCTCAAGATATTTCGCAGCGACAAGACCCACTTCTCGATGCCTATCATCTGAGGTTTGCATATATTTCATCAGATTCATTAAAAGGGTTTTTGTGGCGGCGCGGTCTTCAGATATGTTGTTTTTCGCCTGCTCTATGAAATTTTCTACTTCTTTTGGCATGTAGTAAATACTTTTTTTATCAAAATTTGCTAGTCTTTATCCCACTTGGTTTTAAAATTTCTATATTTTTCTCTTAATTTATTTAGATTATTGACTACCTGCTTCGTATTTAATCCTGTTAGCTCTCTCAAATACAGATAAACAGCTTTTTTATTGAAGATTTCTATATCATCAATGTTGTGCAAAAGGATTCTTACGGCATCGAGTACGGCTTTCTCATTTGCCTTCAAGTTTCCGTTATCCCAGCGCTCTAAATTTTCTAAAAGATTATTCCAATATTCCAACTCAATTCTTTGTTCTAGATAGTTTTCTGTGGGGTCTGTTGTCCCCAGGACGTCAGCACCACCTTTCTCTACCAGATTCTCAAAGGAAACTTCTTTTTTTACTTTTTTTGAATTCTGCTTTACCTTGTGTATAAACCAGTTCTTAGTGACAACAGAGAAATATGAAAACGCCTTTGACCCTTTGTTAGGATCATATTTGTTAAGTATTGTTGTGAGCCAAACTTTACAGTCTTCTCGTAGAGAGTCTATATTTGGCAAGATGTTGAACTTATAAGTAAAAATTATCTTGTTTACCATTTCACTGAATGCCGGTTGGATCAATTCTTCATATAGCTGGGACTTTTCTTTGTAGGACGTCGTTTTGCAATAATCAATGATTGCTTGCTCGTGGACTTTCGTAAAATATAAATTTTTTGTACGCTTGCGTCGGCGTCGCGGTGGAGACGCTTTTTTTTCTTGGAGCACTGTTCTTTATTCCTCTCTCTGTTCGATCTCAGGATCCTCGTCTGTCAGGAGAAAATCCATATTTTCGATATCACCCAATAAAGCTGTGCCATGATCTATCAAAGACTTTAGTGTCTGATCTCCATAAAACATTTCCATATCATGAACAGATTTGACATGAGCGGTGTAGTTTAGTATTGTCTCATAATTTTCTGTCGCTTCTTCTTCTTTTGTCCTAATAATCCTGATTAACCATCTAGAATAAAACAGAAAGAGCAAATTAATCAAAACGCTAACAAAAAGCAGTAGTGTTTCTAATATCATTATTTGATTTCCTCAGATGCCAAGTCTTTTTTTTGCTTTTTCAGATCCTTTTTTGCATCTTCGATAAAATTATCAACGACTTTACCGACGCGTTGCTTAGCCTCTGTTGTCGATTTAAGTATGTTGAAGCTTGGGACCTTGGTAATTGTTTCTATTCGCCTACACAAAATACACTCCCGTTGTTCAAAAAACATACCGTGAGTGATTTCAAATGTGTCATTGCAGGCAGAACATTTATATATGTACCTAGGCATCTAGTCTGACCCAGTTGTTGCTTTTACCTCGGGTGGTGCATCGCTGTCATGTTTAGGTGTTACATCTGGAATCTTAAAATTTGGAGGATTATTAACAATAAGCTCCTCATTTTCTCCCGATACTTGGAAATTAAAGTCCTGCAGTACCGGGACTATATCGGTTTGCTCTAGTAAAGATTTCTGTAGTGCCATCATAATTGCACCTAAAGCTTGGTTAGATAATTTCATATCATTCTCCTTCATTTTTTGTTGGGTTGTTTTCAAAATAAGCCTCAGAGTTATAAGACTTGTCACAAATATAGATGTCAAAATGTGGTTTCCACATTTTTATTTCATGATACTTCACACCCCAATCATCGAGTTGATTCTTGGTAAGCTCTGTCCAGTCGATACCTGTGTTTGATCCACGAGCGGTCCAATAGATCACAGTGTTACCTTCATCATACAGCTTGTTAATATCCTCTATTCGGCTGGGGTATGGTTTTGCTATTTCATATTTGCCTTGCGTATTGCAGCAAATTGTCCCGTCAATGTCGACGTAATATATCATTTTCTCACCTCTATACTTTGTACTCTACTATCAAAAAAACTAGACTTTACACTATGAAAATGGTGCCTTCTCTTTAAGAGCATCTGTTCGTAAGATAAGGCTTCGCCAATAGATTTTTTAATATTTTCAACATTCTCTAACTTAAAGATAACTGCCCTAGTTTCAAAAAAGTCTAAAAGTCCATTACTCCATAGTTCATAAATTAGCTTAGAACTATCTCTAGAGACGGTTCCTCCCATCTTGGTCTGCAAATTGTAGTCTTTAGCTACATTCAAAGTGTCTCTTACTACATTCATTACGCGGGTGTCGTTTACATTTGCCTTACTCAGTCCCAATGATTTTGATAAGTCTGACCTTCCAACAACAATCCCGCTTAAATTTTTGTGATGTTTTTTAATTATTTTCTTTGCATTCTTGCATGCTGTTTCTGTTTCCAGATTTACAAATAACTTAGGCGAATAAGGTATTGCAAATAGAGAGCATCTCTCAGCGACAGAGTCTATAAACTTGGATACAGCGAAGTCAGATTCGACCATTGGGGCAACGATGCCGCGGATCCCCATTCTCAGGCAGGTTTCAATATCTCTGTTTGCCTCGCATCCACCTATTTTGACATAAACTTTTAGTTTTGTGTCCCCAGAAAGCAAAATTAAATCATTAAGGTCGGCATCTGTCACCCCTTCGTCTTCAAATGATGCCTTAAGGGCATGGGCGCCATAATTTGAATTTAAATTTTTTAGTTTATTTGTAATATTATTATTAAACATTCTGTTCATCTTTTAGAAAAAGGAATTCAGCAAAATTAAAGTCTATCATATTATCTATATCTATGGATTCTTTTTCGCTAGTTTTTACAAAGAAAGGATTAATTCCTACAAAATTCCTGTTTTTTATCACATTTTCTCTAGAATTAACACAAACACCATAGGTAATTCTTAAAATTTCAGGTAAATCTTGACTATTTGGAGAATTTTGCAGGTCATAATTTAATGGCTTCTCGTTTAGCCACATATGGTGCTTCACTGGGTGCACTGTTGCAACAGAATCGCAGTTCTCTTTAAAATAAGAAGAAATAGATTCTTCTATAGTTTCTGGCGTGATGAAAGGACTAGTAGGTGGGGTGTAAACTAAAATTTCAGAATCTATCGATTCTGCCAAATTTTTGAAGAATTCACTCCCAGTACACTTAGAACTAGCATAATAGTCTTCTCTCTTGTGAGTCTCCACGCTAAGGTTGGAAGCAATTTGTAGCGCTACGGGACAGTCAGAGGAAACAACTATTCTAGATAAATTTTTAATCTTTTTTAGAAAATTTATCTTCAACTCCAATAAAGAAGTGCCTCCAAATGGTCGCAGACCCTTGTTGGCAATTCTTACAGATCCGGCGCGTACCGGAATGATTGCCGCTATATCAGTCATCAGCCTCTAGAGCCCTATACATCGCATCGTAAGCTTTGAACTGCCATTCATAATCAACATCGAAACACTCAACTTCTTCCACGGGAAAAAGTTCAATGTCCCCTTGCTTGTTAAAGTCTCCCATCCATATACCATCATCGACGGTCTTCATCTCTGAAGCATACAAACAGTGGGCTGCCTCGTAAGTCAAGTCTACAACTTTAGTGTTTAAAGTTGGCTCACCTTCTGGCCATGGAGTGATAAAGGTTCCTTCGGAGTTCCAAAAATAATTCTTTTTCTCCATAACAGCGAACAAGCCTCTTGAGTCTGTTTTGAGGTAATGATTTACAAACTTGTCAATTGTGTCTACTTTCAAAAAAGGAACACAGGCATTAACTAATACAACATACTTGAAAGGCAGTTTATCCCACCACTCATACATATCGCGAATGTGAGACCCTTCTCCGCCGTCCCAGATTGCTGACTTTTCACTCCTGCGGAAGACATTAACTCCCAAAGACTCTCCAATGTCGACAAGCTCTTGCTCATGTACAGATAAGAAGAAATTTTCTCTTGGAATAACCTTTGACTGCAATACTTTTTCACAAGTAATCTGCGTTAGGGTTTTGCCTGCGAAGGGGCGAATCATTTTCTTCGGGCAACGCTCAGAAGAAAGCCTAGCTTGTACGACGACTGCAACTTCATTTATCTTTTTCAAAATTAATCTCCCTTTTCTACCCTGTAACTATCTTCATCAAAATGCTCAGTTGAAAACTCAAAAAGCTCAGTGTCTTCTAGTGCAATCATTCTATGAATCTGACCAACTGGGACGTGCCATACGTCACCTTTTGTTAATATCACTGATTTAGCATTGTTAATATCTTTGTCTTTCTCTGACCAGAGAAGCTTAATCTTTCCAGATTGGATGTAAAAAGTTTCATCCTTTACCTTGTGAAAGTGCCAGGAACATTTCTTGCCTTTAAAGAAAAACAAAAGTTTTCCACAATATTGTTCCTTATTTACAACCCACTTTTCATAGCCCCAGCCTTTAGAGACGTATACGATATTGTCAGTTTGAAGAGACACTCTTTCCGCCTTCGAAGTACCTCAGTTTGTTTGCAACAGGTATTTCGTGTTGAAGGAATTCTTTTTGTCCAGTTCCCATCGTGTTTGTGACACTTCTCGACTCTCGAACTAGTCTTGTGAGTTCAGGAGATTCAATAGAGGCAGACTGATCTGACCCATACATATTTCTATCGAGAGTAATGTGTCTCTCCAGCGCGACTGCGCCGAGAGACACCGCCAACAGTGAAGGTAAGATTCCCTCTTCGTGACCACTGTACCCCACAGGGCAACCATACCTTTCTCTCAAGGTTCCAATTAAATTGATATTACAATCTTCATCTTTGCATGGATACGTCGAAACGCAATGAAATAGAGTAAATGGACAATTTGAGTCTCTAAAAATCTTAACTGCTTCATCAATATCCTTAAAAGTGCTCATACCAGTTGAAATAAAGGTGTGCTTACCCTCTGAAGCGATCTCCTGGAGGAGGTCAGAATGTGTCAACATAGCCGATGCTACTTTGTTAAACGGTAAATCATACTGTCTCAAGAATTTTTGACTATTGATATCCCAAGCCGAGGCGGACCACAGGATGCCCTTCTCTTTGCAGTAATCTGCAATTTGGTCGTACTCTTCTTTTCCAAACTCTAGACCCTCCTTTTGATCGCGCTGGGTGGTTCCCCAGGGAGATTGCCTGGCTGATGCTAAGTATTCTTGGGTGTAAACGACGTCAATGTCTCTTTTTTGAAACTTAACTGCTTGGCACCCAGAATCAACTGCTAGATCAATCAATCTCTTTGTTAATTCTATATCTCCGTTGTGATTAATGCCGATTTCGGCAATAAAAAATGGCATATTCAAAGTGTCATTATATGGATTGAATCCTTGGCTCATTGTGTCTCCTGTTTTATTATTATATTATTAGTCGGAAAGTTTTTTTGTTATTTCCGAGGACATGTTATGTGGGTATGTTTCCCCTATGTTTTTAAATATAACATTATTTTCTTGAAAATTCAAGTAATAATCCCAAAAAACTACAGTTTCCCTTCTTTGAAAATCAAAAGTGTAATTTGCAGATATTTTTAGTTTCTTGTCTTTTTCAAAAGCGTGTGGACCTGCGTGCAGATTCTCAATTTGTTCTGCCGTCCATCCATCCATTCCCACTACTTTAACTTGTTTTGCGCCTAATAAAGACGCTAATGCGACCATTTTAGGGGCGGCACCGGATGTTAGGAATAATCTCAAATTGAAAAACATTGTTTTGCAATTTTCATCCATAAAACTTTGAACTAAAAATTCGGGTCGCGAAATTGAAGTATCGATTGCGCAAATGGTGTCATGTTTTTTTATATAAGCACTTAACTCAGCTATTCCCATATGCGTTTCGGCGTTTACATAGAACATGTCCACTTTACACTCTAAGAGTTTATCATTTTTATAGAAATGATTGCAAGACCAGGTAAAATCCCTCTCCTCGTTTTCCCAGTCGCAGTACGAAGTTGATGGTCCCCCACCAACTACAAGTATTGTGCTGTCCTTGTATTTTTCTAATCCTGGCAACGCCTGATAAAACCCGTCTGGGTCAACGTTTATTTGTTGCTTGGTACTCAAGTGTCTCGAAAATTTGCTTAGTGACTGTAAACCATATTTTTCATTCGACAAAAAATTATTCCTTGAATCTAAAAAAGAAGCTTCATTTGGGATCTGAGAGTTAATATATGTATCATCAGCGCTGAATATTTTTGGGTTTTTTGTGTCATACCAAACATTATATTTTGGTGTGTGCCCTATCCTTTTAACAAAGTCTTCATACATCTTCTCTGTTGATATATCTATTGGCTCGCATATCACTTTTCTTTTAGCGTCATATATTTTTAAACATCCTAACCAATTCATTTCTTTTCCACCATATAATCACCAACAACTAAAACGTCTATGTTTGTATTTTGAAAGCAGGCGTATGCGTCCTCAGCGCTATTCACTATTGGCTGACCTTTAACATTGAAGGACGTATTCAACAATATTGGATAACCAGTAAGTTTTTTAAACTCTTTTATTAGGTCTCGAAATTTAGGATTAAGGTCACCGACTGTTTGAACTCTTGCCGAGTTGTCCACGTGGACTACTGCTGCTATATCTTCTGCTTTATCTGCTACAGCCTGCACAGCCATGAGCATGTGCGGAGATTCTTGCTCAATATCAAACCAGGTGGATGCATCTTCTTCTAGTACCGCAGGTGCAAAGGGTCTAAACGGCTCTCTGAACTTAACTCTTGCGTTAACGTGATCCTTTATACTAGCTGGTGCTGGACGGGAGAGTATGCTTCTGTTTCCCAAGGCGCGTGGACCGAACTCGGCTGGACCTTGGTGCCAGCCTATAATTTTTCCCTGCTCTAAGTGTTTTGCAACTTTTGAGAGATCTTGGTTTAATTTTATAAACTTTATACCATTTTTTAGAAAGTACTTTTCCACATCTTCATCGGTTTGTCTGTGTCCTAGGTAAAAATTGTGCTCTTTTACTGGTTTTAAATCTTTGTTTATTTTCTTTGCAGATAGATAACAGGCACCTATTGATAAGCCGTTGTCCCCGGATCCGGGTTGTACAAATATTTCTTCAAAAATTTTACTCTTCAGTATTTTCCCGTTTAAAGAACAATTTAGACCCACTCCGCCTGCGATACACAATTTTTTATAGCCATATCTATTGTAGGCTTTTTTTAGCATCCCTATAACAACCTCTTCTAGTCTATCCTGCAAGCCGGCTGCGATGTCTTTGTGATTTTGAGTTATTTCGTCTTTCCATTCTCTTTTTGGTCCAAAAGCGGAAATAAATTTATCACTTACAAATTTGCTCCTAACTTCATGAAATGCAATCCAATCTGTATTTATTTTTATATCGAAGTCGTTTTCAACCTTTATGATATTTCTAAATACATCCAAATAAGTAACTGGTTTATTTTCAACTTTCACAGTATTAGAAGAATCTCCTAATGGAGCCAAACCCATAACGATCCCCTCATCATACATAGGTTTCCAACCTAGATAATAAGTTATTGAGGAGTATACCAAACCTAGAGAGTTTGGCCATGGGTTTCCGGGGTGCAGAACTTCTATATCTCCGTCTTTACCTGACGCGAACATAGAGCACATCTTCTCTCCTACTCCGTCGTTACTCATAAGCAAACTCTCACTAAAACCACTGGGGTAGTAAGCACTTGCAATATGAGCCATGTGATGAGGGTGGAATTCAACTTTTCCAGAATAACCCACTTCATCTAAAAGCTTCTTGCAAAAAACCGCCTCTGTTGGCAAGTCTCGTCTCATTTTTCGAATTGGTCCATGGTGATTCAAGAGAAGTTCTGGCTTGTATGCAAAACTGGCAACCGTTACATCCTCTATTTTTAAGCCCGCTATAGATAAACAATCCTTTATTGCGTTCGTTGGAAATGCTCTTGTGTGCTTTTCTCCTATATATCTCTCTTCTTCGCATGCTGCAATGAGTTTGCCTTCTATCATAATGGCTGCTGACGTGTCATGACCGCCCCAATTAATACCTAAAATAATGCTTTTCATATTATAACTCTCTAGTTTCTAGTACCTTACTTAAAAGTGTCTCTTTTGGATTTGAGGCGCTGAAGATCTTCATTTGATGTAAGTTTTCCCAGTTTTTCCACATCTTTATTATACCCAATGGTATTTGAATTACTTCTCCTTTTTGTGTTTGATCATTCCAAGGATGGCGAGCGTCGTCGCTGTAGAACCTGGGTCCGAACATATCAAATCCAACAACATATAATTCAGACGCCCTCAAATAAGAACACACTGGAAAAACAGCAGAACTTAATTTGTTCTCTAGGCCCCATTTGAATTGTGTTCCAACAACTTGTTCAGAATCGAAAGGGATAGATCCTATTATTACTTTTTCGTGCATAAATCTATAAAATGGATTTTCTCCAAATATAGAACCGGGAAGTGGTTTTTTTTGTTTTGATAAAAACTTTGTTGTTGTTATTGGAAGTATTTCTAAACTGCAGTAGTTCTTAACTTGCTCCAATAAGTCCTGCAAAACTTGCCAACCGTCTTTTTCTCTCAAAAGAGGAGAAGTTCCAAAATAAGCTCTAAATGTAGCAGTGTTTGTCGTAAAAATATCAGGAACCAGTATTTTTGTCTTAAGCTGTTTTTTTTGTTCTATGATATACTTCATACCCTCTAGAAAAGCGTACGGATCCGCTGCTGTCCAGTAATCTGGTTCGATATCGAACATTTGCATGCAATGAGGAAAAGTGCGCTGAAATGCTAAAACGCTATAGTTTTCTTGTCTCTCTTTTATGTCTGATGACATTGTTTTCAGAGAATGTCCAGGTCCTAAAACCAATAACTTTTTCATTGGTGAAAACCCCCTTGATATAAGGTATTGCACATCTCAAACTGCCATTCATGATCAATGTCTAAGCATTCCCGCTCATCAATTTCCCAAAAAATTACGTCACCTTGTTTAGTCAAATCTCCCATCCATCGATTGTTTCCTATATCCTGAAGTAAACCTGCATACAAAACATGTGCAGCCTCATAAACAAATGAAGCTTCCTTTGTGTTCATAGATGATCCGACCTCTGTAAGAATCTTTCCATCCGGAGACCAAAAGTAATTGTTTTTCTTAATAACGGCAAACAAGCCATTTCTCTCTTCTTTTAGATGCAAATAATCACTAAAGAATCGTTCTATTGTTTCTACTTTCAAAAAAGGACAACATGCATTTATCATTACAACATTCTTAAACGGTATTTTATCCCACCATTCGAAAACCTCACTTATTGGATGACCTTCCGACATGGCAGACTTTTTACTTCTTTTAAAAATATTAAACGGATATTTTTTGCCGATAGACAAAAGTTCTGGCTCATGTACTGCTAGATAAATATTTTTGTTTGGTATATTACTCTTTTCCAATTTCTTCAGTAATACATCCATTAGTGTGCTGTTAGCAAAGGGTCGGACCATCTTTCCAGGACATCGAGTAGAACTTAATCTTGCTTGAACAATAACACAAACTTCTTCACTTAATTTCATAATTTTATTTTACTACTCGCGAGACAGGATTTCAAACAATTCTGATATCTTTTGATCGTGAGAATTTATATTTTTCAAAATTTTCTTTGTTTGTTGTGGGTTTTCTTTTATTGCAATACGAAGTAGATCCATCCAATTTACGTTGTTCTTTGTTCGAACACTCTCTATTTCATCTATAATTTTCAGATCTGCCGCTGTTCTTAGGTTTTCTATTTTTTTCACTTTTGTACTCCATTTGTCTTTCATATTTTTGAATAATGATTCAAATTCTTTATGTCGGTGGGTTGTCGCTTTACTTTCATTTTGCTTTACTGGGGTGTAGTTTCCTCTTTTTATTGATTCCCACTTACTGATGAAAAGACTTGTCGCTTCTTGCTTTAATCTATCATAAGTTTTTTTAAGGTCATCTTCTTCCTTCGAAAAAACAATTTTTTTCTGATATATAATATCTCCTGTATCTAAACCTTCATCTACCTCGTGTATGGTTACTCCTTTTGGGGTATTGTCGTAGAAACTCCAAAAGTTAGGATCACTGCCCCGGTTCCATGGTAAGTAAGATATATGGATGTTTATTGTTCTAAACCTAGAGAATATTTCTTTTTTTATGAGGTGACGATAGCCATAGCTAACAATTAAGTCTGGTTCTGAATTTTTTAAATTTATTGGACCGACTTCGTAGGTTACGTCACAACCTTCTTTGATAAACAGAGTGTCGAGGTTTGGATCCCGGGGTCCCAAGTATAGCACTTTAAATTGTTTATTCAATATCTTTTTCCGTTACAAAATCATCGAAAGCAATTTTTTTGTTAGCAATGGCGCCTAAAGTGCTATAGTATTTTGAAGCATGAATGTTACCATCTAAGAATGGTCTTTTTGTAGTGGTGTTACTTTGTGTTAATATCTCGCCCTTCTCAACATTTCGAGTTGTGACGACTGACCTCATAGCTTTAGAAAATCGACTTTCACTGTCAGTTAACATGCTTTCGGTATCTTTACACATCTTTTCTGATAATCTTATATTTTTTATCATAACGTTAAGCTCTTCTGGTTCAAGCGCGAAGGGATGATCCGGACCATAAAGTCTTTTGGAGATTGTATAGTGTTTCTCTATACAGGTGGCACCTTTAGCAACCGCCAATGAGGGCGCTAATATGCCCTCTGTGTGATCTGAAAGTCCAACTTTAATGTCTTCATACATTTCCTTGATGGACTCTATTCTATTTAGGTTTATGTCCTTATCAGGAGTTGGGTAGGCATTGTTGCAGTGCAATATTGTTATGTCTGGATTTTTTTGTTCTTCTGATACCCACTGTATGATATCTCCTATTGACAAAAGGTTGTTTCCTATTCCTGCGGAGGCAATAATCGGCAGACCTGCGGAGGCTACCATCTTCACAAATCTAGGGTCAGTAGACTCAAAGCCTGCGATCTTTAGCCTCTTAACTCCCAGTGACACCAACTCTTCAACTGCTGCTTCATCAAATGGTGTAGACATAAACTCGATCCCATTATCATCGCAATACATCTTCAAGTCTTTTTGCCAGGTTCTGGGTAATTCAATTTCTTTTATTAGTTTGTTTATGTTTTTATATCCAGCGAAGTCCGGAGTATTTTTCGAATAAAGGGTTTCTGATGAATATGTTTGGAATTTAACTGCGTTTGCGCCGGCGCCCACTGCAATGTCTATTAAGATTTTTGCCTGTTTAAAATCTCTATTGTGATTGGCGCCTGCTTCTGCTATGACGAATACACTCATGTGATATCTTCTCCATATCTTCTAAAGAAAGGTTTTGGTGTATTGGAAGGTTTATGATCCTATCTTTCAAAGAATCTAAAACAGGCAGGTTGATACTCTGCCTGTAATACGTAGTTTCATGCAAGAAAGGATAATGAAAACTAGTTTGAATGCCTCTTTTGAGTAACTCTTCTCTCATTATAACAGAAGAAAATCCCTTATTTAAGATTAATGACGATAAATAATATGAAGATGATGCGTCGTGTACAGCGAGATACCCCACTTCTTTTGGTATATTGTTTTGTAAAAAAGTAAAATTATTTTTTCTTTTTTGTGCATTTGATTGGCATCGATCGAGCTGTGATAGCCCCAATGATGCATTTAAGTTGTTCATGTAAAAATTAAATCCTGATTGACTTAAGTCATAAGAATCTCCTATTACTTTTCTTCCAAAATTTCTTCCTGAAAACATATATTTTGCTGCGGCGGGGCAATCTGTGGATAAAAGTCCTCCGTTACTCATACAAACTGGCTTTACAGGGTGAAAAGAATAAAAAGCATAGTCGTGTTTCATCAAGGGACTTATACAGTGTGCCGAATCAAGTATAATAATGCAGCTGTTTTCTTGACAAAAGGACTCTAGACCCGGGATGTCACTAACTCCGCCATACAACACAGGCATGACAATGTTGGGCTTGTCATCCTTAATAATACTATTCTTCAAAGATTCGACCGACATCAATAGGTTTTCATCAACATCTGTGAAAACTACTTCATGATTGTTTTTCATGGCGGCAAAAACAGGAGACACAAAGCCGAGAGATGGAGTGTAAACGCGGCAAGGTCCTAGCGACTCGTAAAGGTATTGATATAACAAGTAAGCCGCGGAGGAGGCGGAATTGAAACCTACATTGTATTCTTTATTAGAAAAGGAAGAATACCTATCCTCAAATTTACTAACATTTGGTCCAAAAGCAAGAATTTTAGAGCTTAACGTTTCTAATACCCTCTCTTTATCATCAGTGGAAATATCAGAATCGAAGCAACTAATCATTCCGTCTCTTTTGATCCTCGCAAAATAAGCGATGTTAAAGACCCAATATCATTACTTACGTGCAATGAAGAGTTAAAATGGGGTCCATTATATCTTTGCCAAATCGTATTATGCTCTCTTTCTGTGTACTGTGGTCTGACACAAAGAAGGTTTATATCTGGCACCTTGTAGGTAAATGGCAACTCAGTCTCTGCTAACATATCTTCATGTAGTTTTTCACCAGGTCTGAGACCTATTATCTGATGGGAAAAAGGTTCTCCGTGTATTACTTCAATTGCTTTTAAAATAGTTTTCATATCATATGAATTAATTTGAGGGATGAAAACTTCTCCACCTTCACAATGATTCACGGCGCCGAGAACAGTGTCTACCGCATCCTCTAAAGTAAACAGAAATCTTGTCATATCCAAGGAAGTAACCTTTATGTCCTCTCTATTTTTTAATAACCCTAACCAAAGAGGAATAAAGGACCCTCGTGAGGCGATGACGTTCCCATACCTAACTGATGAGAAGATTGTTGATGTTGAGTCATAGTCATGATTCGTAAACAATCTTTCTGCAATAAACTTGGATGAGCCATACACATTTACTGGTTGGCATGCTTTGTCTGTGGATATGAGTACACACTTCTTAACACCTGCTAGCAGGCATGCTTTGGCTACATTATCAGATCCGTGAATGTTTGTTTTTATACATTCGTCAGGGTGTATCTCCATATCGTCTATTCTTTTTAATGCAGCGGTATGGATCACAATATCTGGTTTTTCCTTCTTTATTGAAACATAAACCTTATCGTAATCCCTGACATCGCCTATAATGCATTTAACTAAATTATCTGATCCGAAAGCTAATGCTTGCTTACCCTCGTCTCTAGAGTATACAACCACTTTGTGACCTTGTTTTTTAAGTCTTTTTACCAAGGCTTTACCAAGAGATCCAGTTCCACCAGTAATAAAATATTTCATTAGATTGTTATTCTTTCTATCTCATCTGGGGCAGGATTTATGTCTGACACTATTTTTAGAGTTGTGCCATTTTCTTTTAGCCATTTGTACCATGGTAAAATAGCTTCTGACGAAACTACCCTTTCGTGGTCTAGGTTATTAACGGATTCTGGGTTCTCAGCTACCTCGTTCTGGTCGATAAAATCTGATTTATCGTATTCAGACCCAACCTTGTCATAAAAATGCTGCTGGGCGGCTGAACCTTCTACAAAGCTGTTGTCCCAGCCGACCGTTATCGCCTCTGAGACTCCCAGGTGCTGTAGTGTATAGAATACAACTTCATACATGATCCCTGGACCATATGGTCTTAACAACGACTGCTTGTCAAATCTCCAAGAATCAAAATCGTGCGACTTTGCAATTGACTTTTCATAATCTCTTTCTTGTATGAAAAATTTTAGATCACTTTCACCCAGCCTATAAGGAGAAGTAGATGCTTCTATGACAACTGGTGCTTTGTTTGAATAATCATAATGTTTAAAATTACCGCAGTTATAAATATGAAAATCCGTTAACTCTTGAAAAAGCTCATAGGACTGCTTTATGGAGATACATAAATTTTCAGATAACTCTTCTCTTAGTTTATCTAAATTGTTTTCTGTCAAGGTTGGACCACAGGATAAAACATAAGCTGTTTCTCCGAGAAACAGGTCTTTTAAAAATGCTATTTTCTCATTTTGTGTTATATTTTTGCCAGAAACCACATTTTTAGCGAACTGTGCCCTTTCCTTAACATTCTGGATTGCAAGTGCTTGTTCCCTGAGTTTTTCTATATCTTTTTCTTCTGTTATATCCGCTGTCCCAAAAATTGAAATTAAATATTGATCTGTGATCTTTTCACGTGAAAAATTGTTTAGTATGCTTTCTTTCAGTACTTCGGCGTTACGGCGGAACATATTGTAACTCTTATGTACTTTTCTAAGTTGTGATTTTATGCTCGTTTCTTTTGGGTATGCCCACTGACTTTCTTCATGTATGATGTTTTTCCACGAGGCGCCTTTTTGTATCTTCTTTAAGTCAAAATCTATCTTTGCAAAAAGTTTCTTATTTTTGTTTTTCACCTTTGCAGATAAAAAATCTAAATGCCCGCTCCAGTTGGTGGCGATAACCGGTAAAGCTGAATAGGCTGCCTCAAAAACTGGAAGACCGAAGCCCTCTCCATGAGTTGTAGTGAAATAAGCTTTAATTTTTGGATGAGTATACAAACTATGAATTTCTGCTTCTGTCATATTTCCATGAACCAGATAAATTTTACACTTCTTTTCACCTAGATTACCAATCATAGACTCTAGAACTTTCTTCGTATGCATACGATCCATAATACTGGATCGTCCATGTCCTGTTTTTATGACTAGACCAACGTTTGCATTGTTTCTAAACTCTTCTACGAAACACTTGATAGTGGCTCCGAGGTTCTTTCTTGGACCAAACATAGCAATAGTAAGAAAATTAAAATCTGTCTCTAGTTCCAACTCTAGAGGCACTTCGTCGAACTGCTTGAATGGATAAGGAATCACCTCAACTGGACACCCGCAAGAAAGTTGCGTCTTTGTATCATTTTCTTGATTTATAAATTCATATGTGGTGCTGTCAAACACGTCTTTTGCGTGCTTTGATGGTACAATAATTTTATCTATTCCTTGATTGGATTTAATAACCCAAGACGGATCTACTCGATCAGTTTCTATCCCTGCTGTAACACATATAGAGTATTGTGCCTTCTTCTCAAATTCATTTGGGATCCCGACATGAATTTGCATATCAAATTCTGTATTTTGCTGTTTTTCTTGACATTGGGCAACATAATGTGACAGTTTCTGTATGTCAAATAGCATTTCATCATCTGGGTTTGACCAAGTTGTGTTTCCCCACTTTAGTGGGTTCACCATAATCTCCAGATCACTTCTCTTTTTAATGCACTATAAACTAAACGAGAATGTTCTCCGTAGCCCGAATTAGTCAATATTGGTGCTTCTAGTAGTATCCTCATATTAAAGCTCTATAGCCTCCCACGTACTGTAACCTTTTCTGTCTTCCCATGATCCAAAGTTATCGAAAACATAACTAAATGCCTGATACCAGTTGCCGGCATAGGTTGCCATGCCATAGTTCTTTACAACATGCTCGCGACCGGCTTTGCCCATAGCTTCTCTTTCGGAAGAATTCATACCGTAAAATTCTACCATAGCTTTAACAAAATCTTCTTTTGAAATTCTGTCTTCATAAATGTAAGGGACATCCTGCGAACCTATTATTGCTTTAGAGCAAGGTTCTATTCCAATACCAAACCAATTATCATTGTCATCGGTGACTTGCTCTTGCAAACCTCCAGTCATGTTTACAATAACTGGTGTCTCACTAGCTAAAGATTCTAAAGTCGATAGCCCGAAACCCTCCGCGTCAGAAATATTGATTGTACAGTCTGCCAAATTATAAAATCTGGCTAATTGTAGTGGAGGCAATTTTACTGTCGACAGCATTACTTCACCGTTGGTTAGCCCAAGCTCATCAATAATTGCTTCTAGATCTTGTCCATTTTGGTCTTTGGGTTCGGTATGCATAATCAACATTGCTTTGTCATGCCCTACTTTATCTAAAAATTCTTTAAACCAAAAAATTAGAGTTCCAGATTGTTTTCTTCTGGCATTTCTATTGTTCCAAAAGAAGACCATTTTACCATCAGCTTTTGATTGTTTTCTGAACTCCTGCAGGATCTCATCGTCTGGTTCTCTGTTTTTGAAAACCTGAGTGTCAACAGTGTGAGGAATTCGAATACATTTTACGCTCGGGGAAACTGTCCGGACTATATCGTCGGTTACCTTGCTTATTGTACAAACAAGATCATTCGAATCATAATACTGCTTATTAAAATTTGGATAAGGATAATTGTCCCAAACATGATAATAGATCATCGGAATATTAGGTCTTATTTCATCCTCCATGTTCCAAAGCCAAGAGTAAAATCTCGGATCTGTCATAAACCACAAAGCTGATGGTTTGTAAGAGCTGATCATGTTTCTTATGATATCAGGGTTTCCGTAACCATCAACAGGATGAATAATAAAATCATCTCCATATGGATCAACTTTCATTGGTCGATAATCATGATGTTTCAAAGCTCCTGCTAAGCATACAAAAGAGAATTCTCCTGTCCTAAGCATGGCTTCAATCATATATTTTGTCTGGGTTCCTACTCCGGATGGCGCTAGTGGGCTGTCCGCAATAACTAAAATTCTTTTTTTACTCACGTGCAATTCTCTGTTTTGTAAAATTTACAATATCGACAAGAAAGTCGATTCTTAATGGTTAACTTGTTCTCAATATTTATAACAGTTTTTTGCAGTAAGTTTAAACAATTATTTATTTTCTTATCTCCAGATGTTACCCTGAAAATCTCTACCCTATTTTTCTTTGTCGTTCTTTTCAATAAGGCAAAATAAGTTTCAATGTTTTTTAGATCCAAATTGTGCTTCTTAGCAAAAAAATGTTTATACATCGTTAGTTGGTAGTTAATAATTTTATCGCTTTTCTTTTTTGAATCCCAGCCCCAGCTACAAGTTTTCCAATCAATTATATGATATTTTCCATCTGGTGTTTTTATTACTAGATCGATGAACCCTTTAAATTTTTTACCAAAAGATTCGAATGCTTCAATATCCTCCATCAGTTCCTCTTCTATAGAGAAAACTTCAAAATCTCCAAAGTATTCCTGCACTGAAGGCATTACTTCTGAACAAATCTCTTTTCCTTGATGCTTCATTTCATTTATAAGTTTTTCATTCGGGTTAAAATTGGACGAAATGAGGGAGGCTATTTGGTTATCGAAAGACTCTTCAAAAATATTTACAATATCTGCTTCGGGGTTTGGCATTTTCTTTTCGCAAGCTTCGTGAACCGCAGTACCAAACGCAGTGTATTCATTACTCGAATAGTATGGTAACTTATCTATATAAACAAGCTTATGCCTATAGGGACACTCATTCCAGGTCTTAAACTCTGAATAACTTATTCTTTTAATTTGGGTGTTGGAATTTTGGGACAATTTCTTCTCTTGTTCTTTCTAATCTTGCTTAGCGAGCGCCGACATTCTGCTTCTTATCGATTTCTTTTTTGTACTAGAAGAGCTTCTAGGTTTTCTTGGTTCCTCTTTTTCTATTTGGAAAAGCCATTCTCCGGAGAGTTGGATTTTATGTCTCTGCGTGTTTCCCACTTTGTGTTTTGGCTCTTTTAATACATTTAAAATTTTATACTTCTTACTTAATATATCACGTAGATTACTTGTTGTCAATAAAATAATTGAATGTGTTGCAAATTTTCTAATTTTACACTCTACCTCAACGGATAGTTTGTCGCCATCTAGAGATTCAGTAATACTCTTTATCATCGTCGAACTCCAATAGGTCATTTAATTTCTTGAATAGTTCTGGACATGTCTTTTTTATGAAATCGTACTCTCCAAAATAATAAAACGCCTCGAAACCATTTGCAAAGTATTCTCTCAAGGAAGTAATACCGTATGGTGAATAAAACATTGCAGATGACACCATGTTTAATAGGGGGTACCCCACCTCTTTATAAAGATATTCATCAAACTCTCGGCTATAGGAGGGATCTAAAAACTCAGATAAGTCAGCTGGTATGTTTTCTGATTTTAGTATGAGATACAATTTTTTTCTTTTTTCTAAGAACTCTTTTTCAATTTTGTTATCAATATATATTTCTTCGCGATAGTCTTCCTCTACAGCATGAGCAATTTCATGAACCAAATCATCGCCCATATCCTCTTCACTGCTTTGATCATTTGTAATAAAAATTGAAGAGTTTTCATACATTGCTTGGATTTCTCTATCATTTAAGAAATCAAATTCTCCAATATAAATTGAGTCGACATTATTAAAAAAATGATCAGGCAGCTTCTTTTCTACACTTGCTAGCACGCTTAAAAGAGATATATCCTTATTTTTTAGAGGGTCTTTCACAAACACCTCTACGCCATTCCAAGTAAAATGGGTCTTGTTTTCTTCTTTGTTTTTTATAATATTTTTTAAACTCATTATATTTTAATTACAACTTTAAGGCGGCAATTGTTGCAACTTTCGATCTTTCTCCTCTCATAAGGGTGACATGACCTGTTATATCTTCCTCTTTTAGGCGTTCTACGACGTATGAGAGTCCATTGTTAGTTGCATCTATATACATGTTGTCAATTTGCTCAATATCGCCTGTAAGGACGATTTTAGTGCCCTCTCCAACTCTTGTTAAAACTGTCTTGATTTCATGCTGCGTCATATTTTGTACCTCGTCAATTACAATGAACGCATTAGAGATGGATCTGCCTCGGATAAAAGTCATTGCTTCAATTTCAATTTGACCTTTTTCTTGGTAAAGTTCCAAGGTTATTTTGTCGTCACCCATCAAAAATTGCAAGTTGTCCTGAATCGGTGCTAAACAAGGCAACATCTTTTCTTCCAGAGAGCCTGGTAAAAATCCAATGTCTTTACCCACGGGCTCGACAGGTTTAGTGACAACTATTTTTTTATAAGGAGAGTTGGTACCAAGCGTCTGCTCAAGTCCGGATGCTAAAGCTAGGAGAGTTTTTCCTGATCCGGCTTTACCTATCAGACTAACCACTGGAATTTTTGGATCCATTAAGAGGGCTAGGGCAAACTGCTGTTCCTTATTTCTTGGTTTTGTGTTCCATGCCACCATATTCGGGACCTTTTTCAAAGGCACAAAAGAATTTGTAAATTTGCCTAGAGCTGTTTTCTTGGTGTTAGAATTTGATATTAACATTACAAACTGATTTGCATATAAAGATGAAGAAATTTCTTTATCTAAAAATACCTCCTCTTTCTCATAGAATTCTTCGATTAATTGGTCATCTACTAAAAGTTCGCACATCCCAGAGTATAATTCTTCTGAGTTTGCCACTACTTGTTCTACTTGATAGTCTTCTGACAATATACCCAAAGCATCACACTTGACTCTCATGTTGATGTCTCTAGATACCACTATCACTTTTCTTGATTTGTTTTCTTCTATTTCTGATAGTGCTGTGGCAATGATTTGGTTATCAGCATCTTCAAGATCTAGGTCATCGGGAAGACACAAGGGATTATAACCTTTAACTTTGATAATCCCCTTCCCTTTTTCGATTCTGACTCCTTTTGCCAAGTTTCCCCTAGATCTGAACTCGTCTAGTTTTCTTATCGTGCTTCTCGCTTGGGTACCAACCGTATCTTGTCTTTTTTTGTGTTTATCTATCTCATCTAATATTTTAAGAGGTATTAAAATATCATTATTATCAAATGATCTCAGGGACTCTGCATCTGTGAGGTAGACGTTTGTGTCTAGAACATATGTTTTTTTAGCCAACTTTTTTTCCTTTTATTAATACCTAACATATTAAATATTACTCATTCATAGTTTATCAAAGGTGTCGGCGCTTTTTCATAAGTTATTTGTTGATATTGTTCATAATTTACACTATTGTGAACCTTAAAGGTTATTTCACCACTCTTTTCGGGGGTATTTGTTAGAGGGAACATCGATATCAACGCGCAAAAAAAACAATAAAACATTACAATCTCCATTTTTATTCACTTTTGAATTATAAAAAAAATAATTCTTTTTGTATACTTATTTAGTATGAACAGAAAAATCCTTTTTTTATTCTCCATTCTTTCCCTAATTTGCGCTTCTTGCTCAATTTCTCAAAAAATAACTAATTTACAAAATCCACCAGTGGATTATTTTGTTAAAATTTTTAAAGACTTAGAAGTGACCAGATGTTCAAAAAAAGACAACTCTTGTGAAACTAAAAAGTTTATTTCTACAGGAAGTGGGCTCGTAATTAGAATTTCCAGCTTGTTTCAAAATGTAGTTTTGAGTGCTGGACATGTTTGTACAGAAGACGGATTAATCCCAGAAAATGAAAAATATAAGTTTTCTTGGGTTGAGACAATAAGGGTTTTAGACAGAAATAAAAATTTTCACGATGGGCACGTAATACTTTCCCAACAAGCAAGTGGCAAAGCATCTGATCTATGTTCTATATATGTACCCACGCTAGATTATTTTAAATACAAGTCCAACATAAGTATATCCGATTCCAAACCAAAAATTGGGGAAAAAATATATTACATTGGTGCACCATTAGGGATTCACCACCCACCAACCGCTTTAATAATTGATGGAATATTTAGTGGAGAAATAGATGAATTTTCCTCATTAACATCACTGAGGGCTGCGCCGGGGGCAAGTGGCTCGGTGGTATTGTCTAATAGAAATAAAATATATGGAGTTCTTTTTGCTGTGCATCCAAACTTTCAGAGTGCCACAATAATCACAAATCACAGTAAAACCAAAGATTTCATACTGAAAACAAAACAAGCACTAATTGCACAGCCTAACTGATTGGGCTATATTTTACATAAACCTTGTACAAGAAACTGATACCGTCAATGGCGGCGCCGGGTGGGGCAGCTGTTGCTGTAAAATACACATTTTCGACTTGATCATGTTCCATGATGTTTATTAATAGATCTAGTGACATTATATTCACTGTAAACCTGTAAACTCCGGGTCCAAATTTAGCATGTGGAAAGGGCATGTGATTTGTGCATTTTATAAATTTCTCTTTATTGAAAAAAGGTTCCAATATTTCTAGAGATTGTTCCTCTGTTACATGCTTTACTGTTTTCTTTCTTCTTGTCGCCATAATAACCTCAAATCAACTCATCTACTAGACCATATTCCAAACACTTTTCAGCTTCCCACCAAAGGTCATGCTTTAAAATGTTGTCAAGTTCTTCTTGTGGAATTTTTGTATGTTGTCTATAAATATTCTTTATTTTATTCATAAGCATCTCTGAATTTTGCATATCGTCTTGCATTTCTTGAAACTTTCCCCACATTAACCCAGAAAGCTGATGTATCAGCATACAAGAATTTTTGTGCATATAGCGCCTGGATCCTACAATCGACATCAAAGTGGCAGCTGATGCTGCGCATCCGTCAATAATAGTGTGAACTGGGATTTTAGAGTTCTTTATATAATCTACTGCTGACAAACCTGCAAAGACTGATCCACCGTAACTATTGATATGTAATTTAATCGGGGGTGGATCATATTCTAGGGGGGTAGATTTCGAAATCATATTAAAATTAAGATTAAAAATTCCCTTATTTAATCTCAGTATTTTTGGTCGGGTCACACCCGAATAGAAGTATATTCTATTATGACTAAAGTCAACTGCGTTATTATCAGTAGAAGAATGCCCTCTTGATTCCCTAGTAAATTCATGGGGAGTAATCGCGGCGCGTTCCGACTCTGGTGCATCCGAGTCTTCTTCCTTTGATCCCCAAAATAAATCTCTCATATTTTTCCTCTTTAATATTTGGTGGACCCCCACGGACTTGAACCGTGAACCTGCCGGTTATGAGCCGGATGCTCTAACCTATTGAGCTAGAGGTCCATAATGGTTCTATTTTACAACTATTTTACATAAAGTTCAAGTACTTTTTTTCTAATTGTTTTCCTAATTCCGGGATTCACCTTCAAGACTTGAGGAACAATGTTTAACCTTACGTGATTTCTCATAAAATTTGTATGCTGGTTGGAGGGGTCCTCTATCCATGATATGTTTTTATTGGCAGCATACTTTTTGATACTTGATTTTTCTGTCAAAAGAAAAGGTCTATAAACGTCAGTGCATCTTCGAAATGGTATAATTTTTGCGGTCCCATGGAAACTAGACATTAACCAAGTCTCAACGCAATCATCTAAATGGTGGCAAGTAATCGTATAATTGCTATCTAAACTATTAAGAAACGAGTACCTTTCATCTCTCCAAAACTCCTCTAAAGATCTCTTTCCTTTAAAATTTTTCACTTTTCCAATATGAAGATTTAACTTATGCTCTTCCGCGTACTGTTCTACAAAAAGTTGTGACTTTCTTGCGTGTGCTGTATCGTGGTTAAAATAAGCTAATTCTATTTTTCTTTTACCTTGCATTAAAAAATGGGTAAAAACCATAGAATCGATTCCGCCAGAACAAGCAATGGTTACTTTGCGGGGAATTTTACCAATTATCCTAATCATGCAATAAGTATAAACTAGTGCAATTTATTTGTCAAGGAAAAACTACCATTTTCTACAAGACCAATATCTTGCTTTCCATTTTGGTCCAGGGGATTTACAGTTGTGCCTTGCTCTGAATGATTTTCTTCTTTTGGGATTAGATTTTTTAATTCTCATATTTTTATCGCCAAAGTTAACTTTGACAACATTTCCCTTCGCATTTTTTACATACACTTTAAATTTTTTAACGTCGCCCTGCATAGGCTTATTTAGCGTTACTTTACGACCGCGGTATTCGGCTTCGGGAATCAAATCTGGACACCCACATGACGCGTCTGATAATATCTCATACAAACATTGAGGACACGGAGTTTCAGAATTTTCATCAATTGCGTCCTGCAAAGCTTCATAGAGATTTTGAAACTCGTCTACAATTGCGTAGTCTTCCGTGTCAATCAATTCTTTTAAGTTTTCGTTAATACTTTCTTCTGGTAGATTATCTTTTATAAACTGATCCAGCAAATCTTTTGGTATTCTTGAAACTAGGGCTCCGAGTTGCGTGTCTGACAACTCAACTTCAGTGTCTGCTTCTTCTATGAAAATTCTGTATTTTTCCATTATTTTTATCTCTCTTTTTTACTTATTGTTATTGTTATAATAATCTTACGCTACTTCTCCACGCTTGGATGGGTCTTTTTCAGACATTCCAACCATAGATTTCAACTTTTCGTCATTACCATCGGTGGTCAATGGAATGCCTGCTTTAATTGCTTTACTTACTGCGTCTCTTAATTGATCGCCAGTTAAGACGTACTTAATCCCGCGATTTAGGCTACCTTTCATATCCCTATCGATTTGAGCCATAATCTCTTTTGATTGTTTTAATGTGACCTTTTGGGTAAGTTTACTTGCTGCCATGGCTGTAGCCTTTGTTGCCAACTGTGTCCCTTGAACTAAAGCTTGTGCAGCCTTTGGTCCATATTTCACCCCAGTGTAAATCAAGGCTTCTTTGGCTTTTCTTTTGCCTAGCTCAGAAAGTCCAGCTTTTGCTGCGGCTTTTCCAAACCCCTGCGCTATTTTTGCAACTGCAAATCCGCCGGCGGCGAGAAACAATATGTCCAGGAACATGTCAGTGTATTTATAATCTTCAGCTCCTTC
>MDSZ01252933.1_pt1 | contig 82771 bp, 80 predicted proteins | sample 811201 | NCBI WGS metagenome assembly MDSZ01 (sample SAMN05326647, study PRJNA326480) | marine metagenome | isolation source: seawater | place: Indian Ocean: North | collected 2010
ATATTCCTCACTGCTGCCTCCCGTAGGAGTCTGGGCCGTGTCTCAGTCCCAGTGTGGGGGATCATCCTCTCAGACCCCCTACTGATCGTCGCCTTGGTGAGCCATTACCTCACCAACTAGCTAATCAGACGCGGGCTAATCTATAGGCGATAAATCTTTGGACCGGAGTCATTATAAGGTATTAGCTACCGTTTCCAGCAGTTATTCCTTACCTACAGGTATATTCCCACGCGTTACGCACCCGTGCGCCACTATCCCGAAGGATCGTTCGACTTGCATGTGTTAGGCCTGCCGCCAGCGTTCGTTCTGAGCCAGGATCAAACTCTTAAGTTTGAATCCATCGAATCTGCTCAAAAATTGAATTTTTGGTTTTCATCGAAGTAAAAATTACTTCGAAGACCTGCTTAATTTGCTGCTAAAATTAAATTTTAGCTGTTTGTGATTTCTAAAAAATCACGTGCGTCATAAAAGTTATACGCTGACAAATAGCAGTCTTCTTTATTTAAGTGCATTCAATACACACTCTTTGATTAAATCAAGGAGCCAAAGCACTGCTGCCTGCGTATTCCTTCTTTCCTATTCACGATGTTCAAGAACCACTCAGTTCCGGCACAAAGCCGAGCGAACCAAGAAAGGAAAAGCCTTATAACTTTTCATTACTTACTTCGCAAGAGTTTTTTTAACTTTTTTTACTGATGGCTAAAAATACTTTTTAATATGTTTAGCAGTCAATAAAATTCTTATTTTAAAAACTCTTTCAAGACCTTAACAATGTTATCCACCGCGGTGTCTTGAGTGTGTGCGTGTTATACAGAGCTTAGTTTTTCTTGTCAATCATATTTTTAATTTTTTTCTTATTTTTTTTAACTTACTTAAAGCTATTTAAAATTCAGTAAAAAACTAAATTAATATGTATTATCAAGTAGTTGACGCCTTGTCTTAACTCGCCGCCCCTCGAGGCGTGAGGGGATGTATACGCATCTATCCGTTCACTGTCAAACATCTTTTTCATGTTTTTTGCATTTTTTTTACTTTTTTTTAGATTCAAGCAGCCTACCTCTATGCTATAATCGTCCAAAAGCATTACTGAGCAACATTTTCAGTGATTTTAATATAGGAGAAAAAAATTATGCCCCAGCTACTACTTATTATTGCAAGCTTACTAGCCGGCTCAATGATTGCTTTCCAATCGCCTATCAATGCCAAACTGGGTAGCTTAACAGGCGGCCCTCTCATCGCTGCTTTTTATAGCTTCCTAATTGGAACCATCGCATTAGGGGCATTATTAATAGTAACTGGCCAGATACCTAAAATGGCTTACATCATAAAAACGGATAGCTGGATGTGGGTCGGCGGGCTTTTAGGTGCGATCTTCGTCTTCACATCAATATCTGTAGTTCCACATTTAGGTGCAGCCCTAATGATCGCCCTTTTTATTGCCGGCCAACTTATAGGCGCTCTTATTATAGACAAGACAGGCTTCCTACTTCCTGCACCTATAGAGATTAACTGGCAAAGAATCGTTGCTGTCATATTAGTAATGAGTGGCGCCATCCTCTTTACGCGTCAAATATAAGTCGAGATATATAACGATGACTTATATATGTCTTGAAAAAACAATATTGCAAAAAACAGCGATTCATTTATGATTCGCCTTACTCTACGGACACCACATCAACGGTTAGCACTAGCAACAACAAAACACGATAACTAATAGAGGCTACCATTCCTGTTTCTTTAATATTACTTCACATCGCCGGCGCAGTCGCACTCCTTTTATGGGGCACACGCATGGTCAAGCTTGGCTTCACACGTGCTTACGGGACATCCTTGCGCCAAATCTTGCGCCACGGCACTAAGAACAGATTCATAGCCTGCGGTTCAGGCTTAGGGGTAACAGCACTACTTCAAAGCTCCACTGCCGCCACTTTACTGCTCATCTCATTCGTAAAGAAAAGCACGATCCCCCTCTCTATGGCGATCGCTGTCGTTATAGGGGCCGACATCTCGACAACACTCGTAGCCCAAGTGCTGATCTTTGACCTGTCATGGCTCTCACCAGCTTTACTGCTAATTGGTATCGCAGGCCATATGCGCTACGAACACGCAGGGCGCCGCCGCCACCTCTTTAGAGCCACAATTGGTATCGGCCTCATGCTGCTATCCCTAGCGCTTATTAAGCAAGCTTCGGCGCCGCTCACAACATCAAGCACATTACCACTTATATTAGGACCGCTAGAAAATGATCCTATCACAGCGATTCTCTTCGCGGCCATTCTCACCTATGTCATGCATTCAAGTTTAGCAGCCGTTCTATTATTTGCCGCCCTAGCAAGTAATAATATTGTCGACCTTGATTTAGGACTACTCCTTGTACTCGGCGCTAATCTCGGCGGCGCCTTCATTGCCTTTGTCGCTACATATAAGGACGGCGTAGCTGCCAAGCGAATCACCATTAGCAATATCCTGATGCGCTGCATTACCGTATTAATATTGTCATTACTCCTGCCGACTATCATCGAATCGCTCAAACAGCTAGACTTCAGCACCACGCGCCACATGGTAAATTTCCATGTCGCCTTTAATGTTGTACTGGCACTTATTTTCTTACCGAGCGTTCAATGGATAGCTAAATTCGTCGAAAAAATCATTCCAACACCTAAAAATGCAACCACCTCGCCAGCAGAGCCTTTATATTTAGATGATAAAGCTATTGATACACCTGTCGTAGCTCTGGCCGCCGCAGCACGTGAAACATTACGCATGGCTGAAATGGTCGAGGATATGCTGAAGCAAACTATCGACACCTTCAAACAAAATAATGACCAACTCGCGAACTCGATCCGCAAGAAAGACAATAATGTCGATAAGCTTTATTATGCGATAAAACTCTATCTCGTAAGGCTCACCCAAGAATCACTAGACCCAAAAGAAGGCGATCGTCACCTACAGATTCTAACCTTTGCGACGAATCTCGAATATATTGGCGACATCATAGATAAAAGCCTCATGGAGCTAGCTCGTAAAAAAATCCAAAAACAAGAACGTTTCTCCGATGAAGGCTGGCAAGAAATCAAGAGTTTCCATAAAAGTGTCGTCGATAACATGCGCCTCGCTCAGACAATCTTCCTCTCCGAAGACCCAGAGCTCGCACAACAACTAGTCGATAATAAGAAATCGATTCGCATGGCAGAGCGCCAATCTGCACATGAGCATTTCAGCCGCCTCAAAGAAGGCTTACCTGAAAGCTTTGCGACTAGCGCCCTTCACATGGACATCATCCGCGATTACCGTAGAATAAACAGCTACGTGACCTCTGTTGCCTACGCTATTCTAGAAAACGCAGAAAAATATGGCCGTCACAGCAAAAAAAGTGCTGGCCCAGTGACTGAACAATATCAAGACATATAAAGACGTTAAAGCAATCCAGCTTCTTTTAATCCCGCCTCTATATCAGGCGGAATATCCTCTGCATCTGCATCACTATAGACACCGCGATCCGCAGGCGCCTTTCCAGGCTCTAGATAGCGCCAACCCTGAAAAGGACGGCGTGGCTTAGAAAGTGTTTTAATCATGCGCGCATCTTGAACAATCATGCACATCGTTTTTCCATCTGGCTGTTCAACGATTTCGAAACCCAAAATCTTAAAGCGGCACTGAATTTTATTTTTTATGACCCTGTAAATTGAGCCACCATCGCGTAAAATTTCATCACCACGTTTGGGCTTATAACGTGTCCAACAGGCAGTGGCTGGCTGTCCGTGATAATCAAAGACCTCACGTTTTTGTATTTCAGCGTAATCTTCAAGAGTTTGAACGCCTGCCACTAATTTTATTAAATGTATACTCATAAAACCGATACTCACATAAATAAGGGGATAGATATAGTACATTTCTTCTCAAACGAATCACATAGACCTATAATAGAGAAAGAAAATTCATTTCTAACGTCTTAATCGAGTCTAGATGTCCTATTCGCGCCTTATATTCATAGGGCTAACAATCCTAAGTGTCCCTGTAACCGTACTCGCACAGTCCGGCAACGCAATAGTTGTGCCTTGGAGCGTAGATAATACAGACGCTCAGAGCAAAATCCGTCAATATGAGAGCTTTAAAACATTAGCAGGCTTAAATGCATCCTCGGCGCAAAGACATTTAACAGACCCAACTAATGATCAATACGAATATTCAAGATTACGTCACCAAGATCAAAGCTTTGAATCAGCAACCTCTAATGACGCGAATAATCTCGCATATTGGCAAAACCCACAAAACATACCATATCTTTACTCACCCATTGAAAAAGCATACTCGTTACGAGTAAACGGCAATATAAAGCAATTTGGCTATGAGATATTCAACCAATCTAATTCTAGGTTAAATGCCTTAGCACCTTTATACGCAAACCAGAGTGAACAGCACATAAACAAACCTTCCGGAGCCGTGCAAGATGATTTCATCCTTGGCGAAGGCGATGAATTATTAGTCAGTTTCTCTGGCCAACGTACAGACACAGACACATATCCGATAACATCATCCGGAATGTTGTTAATTAAAGATTTTCAGCCCATACAGGCCGCTGGTAAAACCATGGGCGATCTAAAACAAGAAATCGCAGACATCGCCAGTAATGAGTATAACGTCACAGCAAATATATCACTTTCAAGCATCAGACAAATCAGTGTACTTGTCGCAGGGAACGTACAGACACCAGGAAAACATACACTTACTGTTTACCACACTATAATTGATGCACTACTAGAAAGCGGTGGCATTGATAAAACTGGCTCCCTAAGACAGATAAAGCTTGTCCGAAAAGGCCAATCACAACAACTTGACCTATACGCCCTCTTTATGAAAGGCAACGCTGATATAGATTTAAGATTACAAGATGGAGACCGCATTATTGTCCCGCCTTTAGGACCAACAGTCGCTATTTCTGGCGAGGTTAAACGACCCGGCATCTATGAAATCCTGCCTCAAGAAATAGACATACACGTATACCCAAGAAAAAAACAGGTGCAAGAGCTAACACTTAAAGACATGCTGGACTTTGCAGGGGGCACACTCAATCCAGGTAATATTCGTTATCTCAAGCTCGGCATAACAGATAAAGGCGACGAGCGCGTCGAGCAATTGAACACAGAAAATAGCAATACAAGCTTTACTGATGGTAGCATTTTAGTTGTATCTCAGGGGCAAGACCATAGAAGTGAATCAATAGAGCTGTCTGGCGCCACAAAAAAACCCGGCCTGTACGCATACAGCAAAAACAAAACTCTCTCAGAGATACTTTCCTCCAATAAAATCCTCAGTGATGACATTTACCCTTTAATTGGTGTTATAGAGCGTTGGAATAAAAAACAGCTCACCCGTGAGTTCATCGACTTCCCACTCAATAAAGTTTTAAATAAAAGCTTTGATAGAGGCTTAAAAGAAGGCGATAAAATTAAACTCTTCACGAATGAGCAAATACAAGCCCTAACCAATGAGCAAACAAGCACTGATTCACTCAACCAGCAAAACACCAACTATAAAAACTTATATATTCAGGCCAGCTATAGCGCTAAAGCTCCTATTGATCAGCTAGATCAAAATCAAAATAACGCTCTTATAACTGACCCTATTCTAAAAAGCTTCCTGCTAGAGCGCTCTAGCTTTATTCGTGGTGCAGTGAGAAAGCCGGGCGCATATCCCGTTTCTCAAGGTATATCTTTGGATAATATTATTGCGACCGCCGGTGGACTAGCCTTAGAAGCAAATAGCAATAATATCGAAGTGACCAGCGCCCATGAAGGTGCTTCCACCTATAGAAAACGCATCAATCTCAGCCAGGATAATCCTGAAGACGTCACAATTTCAGCAGGCGACTCCATTCGCGTAAATCAAAAATTCAATAAAATCATAGATAACAGCGTTATCATTGTCGGTGAAGTTGCTAATCCTGGCCGCTATGACCTAATGCCAGGAGATAAAATTTCCGATCTAATCGAGCGCGCAGGCGGCTTAACAGAACAATCATACGCTTTCGGCGCTATCTTTAGCCGCGAATCAGAACGCAAAGCCGAAGAAATTAGATTTAAGTCACAAGCACTAGAAATGGAGCGCTCAATCGCAGCCGCTCTTCAAGATGAAAGAAACCAAAACAAATTCAACGCAGGCAAGATCGCAGAAGCGCGCGCACTTGCTCAACAATTAAGAACCACCGAAGGTGTTGGCCGCATAACAGTCGAAGCAGATCCAGCAATGCTCAGCACACACCCTGAATTAGACTTACTTCTTGAAAGCGGTGATCGCCTTTACATCCCAAGAAGAGATTTAACTGTGCGCGTCACAGGCGAAGTCCTCTCACCGGCAAGCCTACAATTCAGAGATCGTAAAAATGCTGCAGATTATATACAGCAAGCAGGCGGCTTCACTTATAATGCCGACATTGACAGAGCTTTTGTAATCTATCCAGATGGAGCTGCGCAGCCACTTGAGGTCAGCGCATGGAACTTTAACCCTATCAAAATCCCTCCAGGATCTACCATAGTCGTACCACGCGACCCAGAGCCATTTGATTTCATTCAAAGTGCGAAAGATGTCAGCCAAATTCTATCAAATCTAGCTGTCACAGCGATATTCATTGATGATTTAAGTGACGATAATTAAGTCCCCTGAGCAGGCTTAAATTGTGACGTTGGAATATCACCCTTAGGCTCCTGCTCAAAATTGGAAAGATCTGAATTTGGATCTATCTGATTAATTTCTGCATCCCAATCATACTGCATAAAACGGCAAACATCATCTTCACCTAGAGCACAAAAATTAAAATGCTCAGGAGCACTATACCCCCCTATAACCACTTTATCTCTGCCATTTTCATCTTCATATATACTTGGCTTGCCCGCATTCTTTGGATCTGGCTCATAAGTCTTCGGCACATGTGCATCTTGATTTAGATCATCCTCATCAAGCTCCTCTGGCACAGGCGATCCTTCCGGCAGCTCATAACCCGCCTCAAGTTTAAGCGTTACACCTTCCTGAAGTTTCGCATAATCCTCAACTTTAGCAATAAAATCATCTGCATCAAACGCTCGCTTGTAACGCTCTAAAACATCATGCGTATAAGAGTAAAGCTGCGTCTCAGTAAGACCTGGATTTGCCTCTAATAAGCTCTTACTCACTAAGAATTTTGTAACTTGATCTAAAGAATAATCGCTTGTCAGCGCTGTGTTTAAATTACTTTGAAAATCCTCATCATCTAACGGCAAGTGCACACCGCGCTCTAGCATTTCTGCCATAACATTCTCTACTAGGCCACGGCCTGTTATAATTTGCTGCGCATAATCTACAAAATCCTGACGCGCCGCCTCATCTGCAAAATTAAGCACGCCCGCATCCACCCAACGCTGCACAATCATGGCATCAAAGCTTTGCTCTTCAAATAAAGGGCCGCCTTGGCCTAAATCAAACTTATCCCCTTCTCGCCATGTCCCGTCAAAAAACATATCCTGCGAAGAAGCTTTAGAAGGAAAATTAAAAGGGTTGTATATAATATCCTCAACGCCCCCTTGAGCATTTTCACGTTGCGTATCCATCCCCCAAAATGCCGCAAGAGATTGTTGGTTGCCATTATTAAGCACATCAAAGCCCTCAGCGAGCAAATGCTTAGTCTCTGGTTCTTCCTCTATATGAACCAACCCTGAATTACGAAGATATGAACCAACAACATCCCCCATTCCAGGCATAAAACTATTAAGCATATCTGTGACCATGGCTAAAGCTTCAGCATTTAGCTGAACATTCATAGTTCTACCATCCTCGTAACTACCCATGACATAAAGGTAATTAAAAAGCTTATCTTCTCGCTGCTCACCATTTTTGCCCTGATAGCTAATATTCGCATCTTTAAGACGCTTAGCAACGTCAACTGCAGTATCAGCTGATCCACCATCATCAACAATTAACTTCTTCAATACATTTTGAACCGCTATAGGCATATCATGTGCTGCTGCCTTTACACGTTCACCATTAGGCCCTTCAATATACTCATCTGGAATAGTTTCATTTAGACTATCAAACAGAGCTGTAACGACATTACCCCAGCTCTTACCATTAGCTTCATAAGCAGTGGCCAAAACCTCTTCTAAGGTTTTAGCTTCACCATCAAAACTTAAATCCCCACCCAAACGACGCACAAAAACACGCGCAAATTCAGCCTTTTGCGGATCAACATAATCAAAAGGCTTACCTTGTGGTTTTGTATTTGGGTCTTCTTTATCGCTCATACATACTCAAATAAAATATTGTTTTCATTGGCTTTTTCTTAATAAAAAACTTTACTAAAGCGCCAATTACCGCTCATAATGCCTATAAAAGGTTAATATTCCCTAAATTTTTATCTATTTTTCGCATGAACACCCCATTTTTAAGCATCATAACGATTACAAAAAATAACATAGCAGGGCTAAAACGCACCCATGCCTCAATCATCAAGCAATCTACTCAAAACTATGAATGGATAATCATCGACGGCGCTTCTGAAGACGCAACTTCAAGCTATATAAACAAGCATAATTTAATAGCGATCAGCGAAGAGGATAACGGCATCTATGATGCAATGAATAAAGGAATAGAAAGATCGAACGGTCAATATATTCTCTTCCTCAATGCTGGCGATGCATTATATGCAAGCAATACAATAGAAAAGCTTCAAGAATATAACACAGATAATAATGCGCTAATTTATGGCGATTCAATAGAAGCGCAGCATTATAAGCCAGCTAAATCACATTTAAGCCTAGCGCAAGGTTTGTTCACGCATCATCAATCAATTCTCTATAAAACCGAAATAATCAAAACTATGCGCTATGATAGCGCCTATAAAATTGCTGCAGATTATGAACTAACCATCCACTTTATTCGAAAAGCAAAAGAGCTAAACCTCAATATTGCCTATGTGCCAATAGCCATCTCTATTTTTGAACAAGGCGGAGTATCTCAAAAAAATGCTGCACTAGGTAGAAAAGAACAATTTGAAATAAGGCAGAGATTACAGCTTTGTACACCGCTACAAAACCAAATTATTTATAATGCACAAAAGTTCATATGGGCCTTTAGGCAATACTGTCCAAATCTTTACTGGCATCTGAAATCATCTGGTAATATCGCAACCTTGAAAGCGCAAAATCAAACCCCGCAGAACCATCAATAAAACCAAGCTTATAGATATAGCTATGAAGAAATGCTGCAAAGGGTCTTAAAAAAGATAGAGAACGAAAAAGATTTTTTACTTTATTTCGAGAGCCAATTGGATCTTTTGGCCAAACTTTTGCCTTATTCATACCGGCTTCCCATATAGCATATCGCCTATGTCGTGCTGTCCAGCCCTTATCTATTTTGTGCAACATAGACATGTGTAATTGACCAATTTTGCAATGCTCATACCCATCCGCCAAAACAGGTTGGTAATGCCCTTCAATTTCACCCATTCCTGCTAAACCTAAATCTTGAACAACTGGAAATTTCATGCGTCTTTTGTGCAGCAAAGCAATCTTATTATTCTGAAGGCCATATTTTAAAACCTTCCCATGCCATTCATATTGTCCCTTAATAAAATAACCCGCTACGGCCTCACTATTTAGGTCTAAAGCTTTAAGTTCATCAACAAGTGCTTCAGTAATATGTTCATCAACATCCACAAACAAAACCCACTCAGATTTAAGCTCTAAATATTCCAAGCACCATTGCCGCTTTTTAGGATATCGACCATTCCAGATATAATCGATAACCGTCGCACCTTTTTGTGCAGCAATGAGCTGCGTACCATCTTTGGATTGAGAATCAACGACCCAAATACCCCCTAGAAAATATTCAGAATATGGGGCTAACGCATTCAGACAAGAGCCAATACGCTTCTGCTCATTTTTAGAAACGATAATAATAGATATATCTAAGAAATTATTATTTGCCATCACTCTGCAGCATTTGAAGGTTTATATTGATCATCTTCATCACTTTTATCGCTATCATTACTGTTCTTATAATCACGGCGAACCCATTGGCGTAAAGAACGAGCTCTATCTCTTAAAGTTGGAGTTTTCTGCACATCTTCACTATCTTGCTCTTGCACCAAATCCACCTCAGATAATTCTGGCTTATAAACCACAAAACCATAATACAACGCTGCACAAATACCACCAATTGCCGTAAAGACGAAAAGCACCAAACCATAGCTCGGCCAATATATTTTGCTGCGCACATAAGCCTTCTCAACAACAGAGGCAGAGAAAGGCTCAGGCAAAGAAATAAACATCGTCATACGCTCTTGCTCAGCCATCAAGTCAGCATAAACTTTTCGGTTTTCAGAATTTCCAGCACGCTGTAATGATGTGCGCAAATAATCTAAACGCGCATTTAAATTTTTCGAAACATCGCTTCGTATTACTCGATCAGTAACCGCATGAAGCTTGGATAAAAACAACCTAGCAAACTCACCATCAACATGTGCATAGCCATAGCCGCGCATAACAGTTTCACCAACAGGATCAACGATTACGCGCCTTTGAATATATTCCGCCAATGCTGCAGAATCCCAATCGCTTTTTCCTGAAGTAAAAATGAAAAAATTATCCCTTTTCAAACCATCAATTATAGCTCGATCTTGAAGCATTAGGCTTGCTACAGCGTGCCCTTTCATCACCTCTTGAAAACGTTCAAAATAAAGCTGAGAAGGTGCAGCAATAGTTTGCGCCTCAAAACTAAAACTCTCTTGCGAAGACGCTAAACCTGATCGCCCAGCGGATATAGAATCCATTGACAAAGAAGGCGCCAAAACCATCCTTGCAGAATAATGCGGTATCGATACAAACAAGAAAATTGCTGCAGTTAAAAGCCCTAATACAGCACCTATAAAAAGATAATACCGCGCCTTGAAAAGCTGCAGCATAAACTCTTTCAAATCCATCTCAGAAAATGTTTGCCCCTTACTCATATACCCCCCATTTGTATATTAGCCAAGATCAGGCTTAACAACAGCCCAAGCACGCTCCATCCAAGCATTAATCGATTCTTTCGGCAAAAACACGCCTGCAGCCTCAACTGCACCTTGATGCGCACCGAACCATATATCACTATTATAGCGCATTTGTCGAATCGTCTCAGCCAACCCTTCAGCATCGCCTTGGGAGATAACGGCTCCCGCTTTAAAATCATTAAGCACCTTAGCCACTTCACAATGCGCCGGCCCTACAAATATACATGGCCTTTCAGCAGCTATAGCTGAATATAGCTTCGAAGGAACAATCATCCCCGCAGCTTCTTCCTTCATAGAGACTAAATGCACATCACCGCTCTCCATCAGCTCTTTCAAACGACTGGCTGGTTGAAAAGGTAAAAGCCTTATATTATCCAAATGCATTTCTGAACGAAACTTCGCAATAGCATCATAATTTGCCCCATCACCGACAAAGACAAATTCAATATCTTTATCTTTTTTATCGAGAAGCACCGCAGCTTTTAAGATTGTATCAATTGGATGCACACGACCAATATTACCGGCATATAAAACCCTAAACTTCGGCCCCTGCTTCTTCTGCTCTTCGTAACTGCGTCCATCACTGACAGAGGATGCATGCTCACTATAATGCGCACTTTTACCTGTACGATCTTTACGAAGAAGCTCCAAATCAGGCCAATTAGGAATAACTGTGATCTGTTTTGGATCAAACCCATCGACAGATAAAAGCCGCGCCATACATCGTCCAATAACAATGACTTTATCCGCCGCGCGCAAAGAACGCCTAGATAGCCCGTGAAAAAACCACCTAAAAATGATAGGCATTTTGATGCCTAAAGAGGGGATGACATCAGGATACAAATCCTGACACCAGTGAATATGACGATTACGTTTAAAAAAGCGTATCACTTGCCCAGCAACAACAAGCATAGGAGGATCAGTCATAGTCACAACTAAATGCGTAGAAGGCAAGCGCAAAGCCACAAAAACGACTTTAAGCCACACAAGCATATAAGAAAGCGTATTACGCGGTTTTGCTGGGGCTTTAATGCGCGTAATCTTAACAGCGCCATCACGTTCTATTTTAGAAGACGGCCCCGTTGTGATGACATTAACCTGCCAGCCTTCTCTCGCAAAAGAACGCGCTAAATCACGTAACACGCGACCGCTCGCCCCTCGCTGAGGCGGGTAAACGCGGTTAATAAATAATACAGTTGGTCTGCGCATATTTGAGAATAAAAGGCTTTATATAAGATTGAGCCCTAACCCTTCATTTTTATAAAATATTGAATAAGTGATTCTTACAATATAGGTCACGCCCTTTCAATGACACTTCATATCTCGATCACTTTGCTCCCCTGAAAAATAAGAAAAAAGGCTAATCAGAAGCAATAACAGTCCAAAATCCAAAGATTTGTAGCTCGCATAAAGAAATATATCGATCAAAAGAGGGCAGATAAAGGCTAGCCACAGGATAATATTTTGACGAAAAGCGCCTATAAAGCCTATCAAAAGCAAATACAGATATCCCAAACACAAACAAACACCCATGAGCCCCGTCTTTAAAAGCATCGAGCTTAAAAGCGAGTGCGTATAGCGCACCTCAATATCAGCCACAGCTGGCGAAGAAAAACTTGCCCCCCAACCCATTCCAAAAATCAGATTTAAAGGGTTGTGACTTATCTTACTCCATACCGCTGCCCATTCTTCAAAACGCTGATTAAACCCAACCAATTGTGTTTTACGCATTAAAGCCAAGATCACACCATCCATATCGGCCAAATATTCACTAAAGAAAATCAGCACTATCCCAGTAAAAACAGCGATTAGGCTCGTGACCTTCAAAGGTTTTTGGTATAAGAAACACAGCGTAATAATGATGATACAGCCTACATAAGCTACCAAACTTGCTCTTTGCAATGTCTCATATAACGCCAAAGCCACAACCAAACTCATGACTGCTAAAATAAAAGCAAATAATACATCTCGCATACACCCAGCATACACTAAAAGCTTTATCACATAGCCAGCACATATAATACCCGCCATGAGTACGCTTGGCATATTCGCAAGATAATACAAAGGATCAGCGCCATACAGGCTTCTAGAAGCAAATAAAACCCCTACAAACATACATACTATTAACAATAGACGTACATGGCTAAATACACGCCCTTCATCCTTCACAAAATGAGCATATAGGAATAAGGGCAGGAATAAAAAAGCCAAGCCCACCAGATCTCTTATAAAGGCATTAATGTTGGCGCTTTGAATAACCGCACCTATACTCCCTATTGCCAAACAGCCCCAGAACAAGAATCGCCCAATAGCCAACCACAGGACCCCACATCCAGAGCCTTGCTTAATGTTAAAAAACAAAGCTGTGTAGGAAAAAGATAATAAGAGCAAAATACCAATGAGCAACTCTTTAACGCCCAGCAAATCAGGCGTAGGAGAACCAATTAGCCCATATAAAATAAGCGCTAATATCAAACAGAAAAAACGGCAATCATTGAGCGTGAATGACATAGATCAACGCTATCACAGCCACATATAAAGGCTAATTGTTTTTTTAAGGGTAATAGTGATCAGCGAACATTAAAAATGCGCTTAGGCCCTTTAGCAGGCTCATAATCGTCAGGAACAACATAGATTTGTGGCTTTTGAATGATCGTACGCGTTGCTTCTGCGTCAGCTTCATTGCTCACTTTACTATTCCCTTCAGAAGCATCAAAATCAAACTTCATATTCTCATAACCGCCAAGACGCTTTTCTAAAGAAGCTTGTTGAACACGAGCGATAGCTTCCTGAGACCTCTTACGATCCAAGTAACTAATAAGGGCTTCACGCCTTTTTAGCATATATGCTTCATTACTAGCGCGACTTGCTTGTGCAAAAACAACAATTTCTTCGACAGTCTTAGGCTTTACACCACTCGCCCGCCATTCATTATAAATATCGACACGTGCTTGGACATCTTTCTTATCCATAGCAAGCTTCAACTTTTCTTTATAGCTATTACGTTGTTGAACATCTCTTTGCGCTTGCCACTGTGATTGGGAATCTCGCGCTTGAGAGCTAGTTACTTTCGCCATCGGCTTAACATAGATTGCCCCACCACTACTGAGTGGGTTTCCTCGCCCATCAGTCGGGCGTACATATATATCTTGAGCAAACGCTGTGCCTAAAAAAACACAAAGAGCCGCACAGGTGAAGATAATATTCTTATGCCCAACAAAAAAACTGAATGTCTTATATTTTTGAAATAAGCTCATATTATTAACCTACCATACTCCAATAAATATTCTAACAGAAAACATATTAACAATACAAAAAGCAGCGCTCAGCTTGGCTTTGAATATTATTTCATACAGCTTAAACCTTTTTTAATACTTTCGGGGCATTATAAGGCTAATCCAAAGAAATGAAGCCCTAGATAAAGGGGATGAAGTTATAAAAATTTGGAAGTTATAAGGAGTATTAATATATGAAAGTTAATGTAAAAGAATTCTTGGAAGAATCGAACATTACTGAGGCATTCTACCCTGGTAAACGTTTAGTTCACCCATGCAAACAAACAGGTGAATATAAAAATCACTGTGTTGTCCTAGACTGGCGCGACCCGTCAAAAATCCGCATTGAAGTTAAAGCGGGCATGAGCGGTAAAGATCTTGCGCCAGATAAATTGAAATATTATCCGGTTTCACTTCAAACACCAACATATGTGGATATTGAAGTTGTAAATGACAATCAAGAAACCGACGAGGAAGAAGAGACATCATCAAGCTCAGGCAAAGGCGGATCAGGTGGTAAAAAACCTAAGAAGAAAAGCCTTAAAGATCTCGGCAACATGGCCCAAGCTTTCGGCTCAGCTCTAGAAGGTAAAATTCCTGAAGCAGGAAAAATCATCGAGATGGTCGTTATGGGCACAAAAATTGCTGCAGAGGCTTACGGAAACGTAATGGGTAAACTTGCCCACGGTATACAACATGCAAAAATTTCAACAACCGATATGCTTGCACAAGCTGGTAAGTTTGTAACGAAATACACACCACCAGCCTTTATGAAGCCTAGCGGTGATGAGACACAAACATATAAATATGATCGAGAGAAAAACGCCGATATTGGATATCGACAAACCTTAGGGTAAAGCCAAACTCTCATATACTCCGAAATTGAACGGTACTTATGCGTCGCCTCCTCCAAATATAGGGCGACGCTTTTCTTTTCTATCTACTTATTATCAAAAACAAAAAGCTCCAAACTTGCGAATCGAGAAAAACTAAACCATAATGAGGACGGTTTAGAACTATGCACTTAGAACATGCATAAACACGGAAAATTTATGAACGGTTATTCTCATGCAACAAGACTTCGCACATGCAGGACGTGAGCCCTCACGTCTATTCATCTCTGATACTCATCTCTTTCACCCCCATAATGGCGCACTCCAATATCAAGGCGCCATGATTGAGCAAACAAAGCCAGATGAGCTCTATATTTTAGGCGATGGAATAGATTACGAAAAAATGCTCAATGAGATAATCAAATATAATAATAAAAATAATGCCGAGCTAACAACCCCGCCAGATACATTCATGCGAGCCTTGAGCTTAATGCCAACCAAGGATATAGAACGTCATTTACGCCTATATGATGTGCTAATTGCTGCAGCTATAAATGGCACAAAAATATATTATATACCAGGAAATCACGATAACAATCTGCGCGCATTAAACGGCCAAAACATTGACGGATTAATAGAGTATCATGATGATATGGTCATCAATATAAACGGCAAAAATACTTTACTGGAACACGGTCATCTTAATGATAAATATTGTTCAGAAAATTATGAAGGCTATGCAGCATGGGGAAGTAGAATCCTCGATGGTTCAATAGCTATTGATCACAGTCTTAACGCGCTGAAGAGTAAGTTTTTAAACCAAGCACAAGCACGACACAGCTACCACTTTAGCAACACTGTAAAAGAATTCGGAAAAGGCGTTGTCGAAGATTTCTATTTAACGGCCATAGAACGCCTAAAAAAACGCGGCTTAGATGCCGCCATCATGGGCCATATCCATAAGGCTAAAATCTACGACAGTGATTTCAAAATACTAACATCTAGTTTCATTGCAAATTTTGACGCGCCAAATAGCAGCCCGACAAAAATTATTACTGAAACAAACATCCCCGCCAATACTTTTTACAATACTGGTGATGGTTTCACTCATGGCACAGGCCTATATCATAGTCCGGAAACAGGATTTAAAATATTAGATAAGAAAAACCTTCAACATAGCCAGACATTTAACACATCGCAACCGAGCCCATACCCGCTAGAATATCGCATTCAAGCCCTTAAAATTTTACAAGCTCAATATGAGACCTTTAAGGCTGTTGCAAATTTAGAGCTTGGCTGGAGTCATTCAGGCGTACACAAAAGCACCACACATACACCTAAAGAAACCACACCAACAGCCTCAGTAGCATAGATACAAACTCAAAACAGGATATTCTTTTAATTGTTTTCAGCCTAGAATAAGCCTATATTCACACTCATGAGCAATTTAAACGGTATGAATGGAAGCGGTAAAAACGGAAAAGATGATGATCAAAATATCGTCAACTTTCCATCTGCTAAACAACGTCAAAAACTTAAAAAAGACGAAGAAGCGCAAATCCGCCTACAATATAAGCAACGCCAAAACGCTGAAAAAGCCGCTAAGAAAGCGCAAACACCGCCCTTTTTCAATTTTGGCATTATCCCAGCTTTTACCAAAGGCTTCATCCTTACGATGATCGCCGTTCATCTTATCTTATATCTAGGACTTAGCGATTCGCAGCGCTTGGAAATTATTTTCAATTACGGCTTCATGCCAGCCTCCTACACAACCAATCCATATGATATCGGACTAAGTAAATTCATCGCACCCTTAACGAGTATCTTTATTCACGGAGGTTGGTTTCATCTCTTTATGAATGTCGCTATGGGGCTAGTCTTTTCGATGTCATTTGAACGTACATACGGCGCACGTACAACACTCATATTCTTTTTCCTATGCTCATTTGCAGGTCTTGTAACCTGCTTCGCCTTAGATTGGAATAGTGTAAACCCTGTTGTCGGCGCCTCAGGAGGCATTAGCGGCTTATTTGCCTGCATTCTCATCACTATGCTTAATCAAATACAAAACCAGCCACAAATATATTCGAGCCGCTCTATAGTTAGCGGCCAACAAGCCTTACAGCAACGCGCCTCTAGTTTCATGAAGCAAAAAGGTCCATGGCCAATCATCATCTTCTGGGGCGTTTTCATGACCCTTTTAGGCATGCTCGGCGGCGGAATCGCATGGAGCGTTCATTTAGGGGGATATGCAGCTGGAGTAGCACTTACCATGCTTTTGCAAAAAGGTAAGATACGCCTATAAATCCTTATCTTTTAAACTATAGATTATCTAGTAAATCTGAGCTTATTAAATAATCAGAACCTTTATGCGCTATGACACCAACATTCATATCACTATATTTCTCTGCGATATCCCAAATCAGCTTATTGAAAGAGCCATCAGGTAAGATCGCAATCCAACGATTATAGACCTGCCCATTTTCCGGATTAACCCAATGCGCATCACTGCGCGCTGATAAAGCGCATTCATAATAATGCTTAATCTTCTCCTCATCCCCGCCTGTACGCTCTTCAAGCTGAGCCATCAAATGATAAAGCTCAGCACTGCTCCCAAGCTTTAACGCACATTCAAACAACTCTTTTGCATCACCCCATAAAGCAGCATTCAAAGCAGCTCTAGCAGCCTCTCTATAGGCAAGAGCAATATCACCACCCAAATGCGATAAGCGCGACATGTGCTTCATTACCTGAACTGGCTGATCAGCTTTAGAAGGCTCAATAAGCCCCCTCCACACATGTACATAAGCTTCATGCGGTTCTTTCTTCCATGCTTTTTCTATAAGCTTGCATGCTCCCTTATAATCCCCGCGATCCGCTTTATATTGTGCATATACACATATTGCTGGCACAAATCTTTTCGAACGATCATAAGCGGCTTGCACCTTCTCATAAGCCGCTTGCCCCCAGCCTTGCACTTCACAAAATTCAGCATCAGCCATATCCATTGCTGCAAGTTCATCATGAAGCTCTTCTTTACTGAACAAACCCAGTTTATGAGATTTCTTTAAAAGTGATTTTGCTTTATCCCAATTTTGTTTTTGCAGCGCCAAACGATAAGAAAGCTCAAGAAGCCAGCCCGTTTTTGGCTGCATCTCCAACCCCTTATCTATGAGTTTTTCTGCTGTATCATAATCATGGTGATTCAGAGCCGCTTTTAGCAATCCTCTCACACCTAGAAATCCTGCATCAGGATGATCAACAAGCTGCACAAAAATTTTCATTGCCTCTTTTTCTTGGCCCTGAATTCTATAATTTTGCGCCTGAAGCAATAAAGATAATCCATGGTTCTTGGGCAGATATTTAATCGCTAATTTAGTATTTTTTGCTGCAGACTTTTGATCGCCAGCGGCAATCGCTGACAAGCCCAACATGAGAGCATTCTCACCTTTTTCTTGACGCTTTTTATATTGATAACGTGCAAAAAAGTCAGGAATACCTAAAACAAAACCCAGCAGCTTATATAGAAATAAACTCAAAAATAACAGAACTACGCATAAAAGCAAAAACAGACCCATCTCAATGGTCACAATATAATCAAGCCATTGAATACGGATCTGCCCTTCACGTTCTACAAGCCATAATGCAGCCGCGACAAACAAGCCGATTTTAATCGCAAACCACATAGCTTTCAGCATAAATGCCTCCTACTAGCTCCTTCTTATTATATCTTTTTAGAAAAATCGCCTATCGAGATACAGGCGCAGTCGATGGAGAAACATTAGGCAGGGAGCTAGGAACTAAAACATTTATGCCCGCCTCTTCATCATAAAGAAGTGTACCACCAACCAGGCCTAAACCGCTAGTAATCTCTTTAATCGCCCCACTAGATAAAACACGAGAAAGCTGCTCTTCAACATCTTGCGCCATTAACGTCGCCTTTGCTTTTTCAACCCATGGCGAAAGTACAGCCAAAGCCTCTCCGTCTAATGTTTCAATTGTCGATACAGCACTCTCTATATCGCCAGCTTCTAGTAAACTTTCCGCCTTCGCGATTTTATTTTGTGTCTCAGTGCCGGTAATCAACTCACCATCTTTTTCAATCTGCAAAACTTCATTCAATTTTGCGCTCGCACGCTCTTGTAGGCTTACATCCTCACCTTGCAAAGATGCCATCACAGCATCACCAGCTATGCTTTTAAATTCATTACTTAAACCCGATGGCGTAAGCACACCTTTTTCTGCTTGCGGTGCTAAACGCTCAACAGCTGCACGTAATTCAGGATCTTGATCGCCAATAATACCCATCAAAACATTTAAGTCCGCCGCAAAGGCTTTATTATCGCGATTAAGAGATGATCTAAACTGGCTAAGGCCAAGCAAAAGAGCCGCAGCTTTTAATTCTTGAGCAGGTACGCCCTCAAATGTTTTGGCAACCTCTGGGCTTTGCTCAGCGCTGTTTTTTACAAGCTCTGAGAAATCAAAGGCTTTTTTTTTACCCTCAATCTCCGCGCCTGCAACAGAGGCTTGTGAGATAGCAGCGCTTAATTCTTTCATAGCAATATCGAATTGCTCTTGGCCCTGCTCAACGCTATCCATAGATTGTACACGGCTCATAAAGCTTGCCAAAACCGGGCTAGCCACCATTTCACTCACATGACCGCTCAATTTGATATAGCGCTGTTCAATAGTGCCCGCATTGTTAGATAAAACATCTTGAGAAACTTCCTGCGCCTTAGTCAAAGCCATATCGATTTGCTCACGTGCCTGACCTGCTTGCTCCTGCAAAGAAGAAAGCTGCTCACTAAGATTTTCTGGAATCATTGTGCCAAAAAAACTCTGCTGACCTTTTACCTCATTCACATCGCTTTTAATTTGATTAAGGTTTTCTTCTAAAGCTCTTAAACGCTGCTCATCTTTATGTTGTGGCCATAATAGAGCCGCAATAGCCGCGACAGCCAATAAAAACAAAATAAATGAAATCCATACGCTCTTCGTAACAGCGCGCTTCTCGGTTTCCTCCAAAGCTTTATCAGAGACTTTTTCAGAAGCAGCCGCTTTTGGAACGCTAGTTGGAGCTACAGCATCCGCTTGCTTTTTCTCAGACTTATCTGAACCACTCACTGGCACTATGCTTGCTGGCTCAACAGAAGAAACAGCAGGTTCACTAACAGCTTCCGCGATCTCAGCTGGGCTTTTACCTTCATTTTGATTAGCAACTTCGCCCAATAAATCTGCTAACTCGATATCATGCTCTTGCGCAGATTTAATCACATCAGCGCGACGACCAGCAGGAATAACATCGCGTTTCTTCCATCCTTGCACAGTTGTAACCGCCACATCCATTTTTTTGGCCATAGGACGTATACCGCCAAAACGTTCAATAATCTCAACCGCATTCTCAATAGCTTCATTACTGCTTGAACCCATAGGCCTAATCTCCTGTACTTGTAATTTCATTAATCAGTGCATACATCCCATCAAGATTAGGCGTCCGCGCTGCGCGTACCTCACCCCATGAAACAGCGTGTACGCACTCTACCACGCCCTGACTTATACACAAGCATTTTATTTTCTCAAGCGATTCTAATAATTGCGCTTTTTGCGCTAACGATAAGAAATTCAAAGCCGTACGCTTTGAAAAAAAACTGACGCCCCAAATATGACCGTTACGAATTAAATGGCATATTTCATCCGGCATCCTATCGACAAAGCGTGCCTCGTAACTCACAATCTCATCACAATCATAGCCATCAAGAACACTCACAATATCCTTAGAAACATCCTGCCCACGTACGTAAAGCATACGTGCAGCTTTATTAAGCTGTTCTTTAATAAGTGCGACAAGTGCCTCTAAATCCCCTTGCGCATTATAAACACGTCTATAACCTCGGGCGCGCGCAGTATCAGCCGTTTTATTACCTACACAAAAAACTGGCACATCAAACTCATCACCATGAAAAGACGTTATGCCCTGGGCGCTCGTAAATATATACGCATTATAAACGCCTTGTTCAGGCTTTTCATGCGAGATATCTATATATTCCATCATAGGCGCAATTTCACACGAAATACCTTTTTCAATCAAAAAAGACGCACAGGCCTGCGACGCCTCTATGGGCCGTGTTAAAAGTAATGATTGCCCTTGAGTATCAACCACTTTTTTCACAAAACCCCTTCAGGCAATTGCGGTTTAATCTGCATAGCGAGGTCAGACCCAAGCGCTTGCGCTTGCTCGACATTCTTTACATCCCGCACCTCATCAGCGGCAAAACTCATACGCCCATCCAAAGAACAAACCTGTACGCTTAGCCGCATATCCCCCTGCGCATCTCGGCGCGCATACGCCCCAATAGGCGTATGACAAGAACCATCCAGTCCTGCTAAAGCTGCGCGCTCAGCTGAAACTCTCAAATACGTTTCCCTACAGCATAGAGCATCCAACATTTCAGCTATATGCGCATCCTCTTCACGATGCTCAATACCAACCGCGCCTTGCCCCGCCGCTGGAAGCATTTCAGAAGGCTCGATAATGACATCCGCCTCCGCTTCGAGCCCTAAACGCTTCAAACCAGCCAAAGCCAAAAAGCTTACATCCACTTGCGAGGAGCGCACCTTTTCAATACGCGTACCGACATTGCCCCGCAAAGGCTCTATTTGCACATCAGGACGCTGCATCAGCAAGAAAGCACTGCGGCGTACACTCGCTGTACCAACCTTTGCAGCCTGCGGTATATCTGAAAGTGAGCGTACAGCCCCTTGCAATTCTTCACTTAAAATCAATGCATCACGCACATCTTCACGCGGCAGCATGTGCCTAATAACCAAGCCATCAGGTAAAAAACTATCCATATCCTTCATAGAATGCACAGCAATATCGACCTTACCGGCTAACATGGCTTCTTCTATTTCTTTTGCAAATTGGCCTTTACCTCCATTTTCAGAAGATAAACGCACCTCACCATCACTTGGCTTCCAATCACCTGAAGTCGTAATCACCTCTATCTCGATCTCTAGCGCAGGAAACTTTTCTTTCAATAAAGCTTCGACCATCCGTGTCTGCACCATCGCAAGAGGAGACCCCCTTGTACCAATTCGTATCTTCTTTTCGGATAAAGAACGCATAAAACACTTTACCTATTTTTAAAAATTGTCCAGTTTGTCACGAAAATGACAGTTTTCGAGCTACGCATTGCAGTGTATATAACATAGACAAGAAGCTAAAGCGCAAAAAACTATAATTTGCAAAGCAAAATAGGTATTTAAAATGCTAATACTTGGTATTGAAACGAGCTGTGATGAAACATCGGTCGCAATTGTGAATGAGAAAAAGGACATCCTCTCAAACTTAGTGCTTTCCCAACTGGATGAGCATCGAGCATTTGGCGGCGTTGTTCCCGAAATCGCCGCACGCGCTCATATTGATCATCTTCACACCCTTATAAAAGCTGCTATTGAAGATGCAGCTATAAGCTTCTCAGACCTAGATGGCGTCGCAGCGACCTGCGGCCCAGGCCTTATTGGCGGGGTTATGATCGGCATGATGGCTGGAAAAACGATTGCAGCTTCTCAGAATATCCCCTTCATAGCCGTAAACCATCTTGAAGGCCATGCCCTAACACCGCGCTTAACCGATGATATTGAATTCCCTTATCTGTTACTATTAGTCTCAGGCGGACATACTCAAATATTGGTCGCCGAATCTGTCGGGCAATATAAACGCTGGGGCACAACATTAGATGATGCCGCCGGAGAATGCTTCGATAAATGTGCAAAAATGATGGGACTCCCCTATCCTGGCGGCCCTGAAATACAAAAAATTGCACAAAGCTGCAAAGCCCCCAAAGCCGCAATGAAGCGCTTTGACCTGCCAAAGCCTATGAAAGGGCGTAAGGAACTCGATTTCTCATTTTCTGGGCTTAAAACAGCCGTACGTCTCGCAGCAGATGCACTACCCGAAGGTGATTTACGCCGCGAAGACATCGCCGATCTGGCCTGCGCTTTCCAGCAAACCGTAGCAGAAGTCATTAGCGATCGCGCCAAACGCGCAATCGATAGATTCATGCAAGATTACACCCCCAAATCACCAACTCTTGTCCTTTCAGGCGGCGTTTCGGCAAACACAGCCATCCGCGAATCACTTGAAGATCTATGCCAGGAAAAAGGGTTTCGCGCCTATGCGCCCCCGCTTAAACTCTGCGGAGATAATGCTGCCATGATCGCCTGGGCTGGGCTTGAACACTTGACTTTAGGCAACTCAGCTCCACTTAACTTCAAAGCTCGTCCGCGTTGGCCACTTGATCCGACTGCAGAAAAAAGGCATGGTGCTGGGGTTAAAGCATAAATATATTATAAGGAGATTTCATGACTTCAATTGGTGTAGTAGGTGCAGGTGCATGGGGTACAGCGCTCGCTCAAGTATTTGCCAGTGACAGAAGAGACGTCACCATATGGGCACGCGAAGAAGAAGTTGTGAATGCCATCAACGAAAAACATGAAAATACAGTTTTTCTTCCAGGGATTGATCTTCATCCCAGCCTTAAAGCAACAACCTCAATCGAAGAGATTTCATCCAAAAATATCATCTTATTGGTCAGCCCAGCGCAATATCTTCGCGCTAGCCTTGAGCAAATGAAGCCTCACATCAACGAAGGTACATATATCGTTATCTGCGCTAAAGGCATTGAAATATCATCCGGCCTTCTCATGAGCCAAGTAGCCCATGAAGTGATGCCCAAAGGTGATTTTGCGATCCTTACAGGCCCTACATTTGCCAGCGAAATAGCACAAGGCCTTCCGGGGGCTGTAACAATTGGTACATATAGCCCTTCAACAGGAGGGGCGCTTTTAAAAGAGCTCTCCACACCAACTTTCAGACCCTACCTTAGCGATGATGTCCTAGGCGTACAGCTTGGTGGCGCCCTTAAAAACGTAGTAGCCATTGCAAGCGGCATTGTCGAAGGCAAGCATCTTGGCGAAAGCGCGCGTGCGGCCCTTATGACGAGAGGCATTACTGAAATGGCACGTCTTGGCGTATCTCTGGGCGCGAGACACGAGACTTTGCTTGGCATGTGCGGTATAGGCGATTTAATGCTCACCGCTTCTTCTATGCAAAGCCGCAATTTCTCTCTTGGAGCAGAGATTGGCGCAGGCCGCACCATGCAGGAAATTTTAAGCACAAGAAACGCAGTTACAGAAGGCGTACACACAGCGCAAGCTGTTATAGAGCTAGCGCATAAGCATGGCATTGAAATGCCGATATGTCAGGCGGTAAATGATATTCTAAGCGATAAAATTACTATCGATGAAGCCATTGATAAGCTTTTAGAGCGACCTCTAAAAACAGAGCTAGGCGAGTTTGAAGAAGCGTCCTAGAAGCCCCTCTTTAAACATTAAAATAGCGTTCTAAGATACGGACATAGATTTTCTCTAAATTTTCTAAATCTTCAACGCGTGCATTCTCATCAACTTGATGAATGCTCGCATTAATAGCGCCACATTCAACAACAGGACAATAATTCGTGATAAAACGCGCATCCGATGTACCGCCATTGGTCGTATAAGCAGGCACGGCATCCACAACATCACCAACCGCATCGCGAACAACTTCCGTCCAGTGCCCTGGCTCCGTCATAAAGCTTTCCGCGTTCCCCCATAACTCTAATTCATACTCATTGCCAACAGCATCTAAAATACGTTTAATAGCCTCAGAAAGCGTGTTTTTTGACCATTTATCATTAAAACGAACATTAAATACGGCCTTTCCACTGGCTGGAATAACATTTTCAGCCTGATTTCCAACATCAATAGTCGTAATCTCTAAATTTGTAGGCGGAAAAAACGCATTTCCTTCATCAAATCGATGATTTGCCAGTGCATCAAGCAATTTTACCAAGGCTGGAAGAGGATTTTCGGCCAAATGCTGATAAGCCACATGCCCTTGCTTACCACTCACCGTAATAGAACCACTTAAAGAGCCACGACGCCCTATTTTAATTTCCTGCCCCAAATGATCTGGATTTGTCGGCTCACCAACGAGCGCTACATCAGGCACATGGCCATTCTCTTTCATCCATTCCAGTACGCGTACTGTACCATTAATGGACGGCCCTTCTTCATCTCCTGTAATCAACATAGAGATTGAGCCTTTAAACACGCCAGACTTTACAAACTGAGCCACAGCGCTTGCGAAAGCCGCGACCGAACCTTTCATATCACTACTACCGCGCCCATAAAGTACGCCATCTTGTATGTGCGGATTAAATGCACCGTACGTCCAGGCATCATCATCACCAGCTGGCACAACATCAGTATGCCCCGCATAGCATAAATGAGGCCCATCAGTGCCAAGGCGCGCAAATAAATTTGGCACAGCCTCATTACCCTCACCAAACTCAAGGCAATGACATTCAAAACCTAAATTTTCTAGAAAATCTTTCAACAAAACTTGCGCCCCTTCATCTTTCGGGGTGACAGATGCGCAAGCAATTAATTTTTGTGTAAGTTCAATAACGCTCATACACATCTTCTACGTGTATCTTGAATAATTATCAAGGCTTATAGCTTACGGACCGCCAATATCATTAGCTGCATTTATAACCTTTGCAGCCATAGCTTCATTTGCTAAATCTTGCTCTTCACGCTCTCTATATGTTTTGTCATGATCTAATGATTTTTGCATTTTGTTAATTTCATATATTTCACGAGAAATTTCTCGTAATTTTTCTTCATACGTTTGATCCTCTGGCAAATTAAAATACTCACCATCCATACGTTCAATGCGTGCTGTTATTTTTTCACCACCCACATTTTTTAACGCCTCAAGGACTGTATTATAAATAGCCTTAGGGTCTTGCACCAAACCTAAAGGAGGCGCTTCATAAAGCTCGACCAGCAAGTTACATAGAGGATGAGCAATATCACTGGAATACTTGTAAAAATCCATTTCACCCAACGCGCGTGTAACAAATTCAATCGTAGGATTGTTAAAAGGACTGATAGTCTTGCGTTTATTATTTTCGTGATCAGCTGCTAAGTTATAATAAAATCTGAGTATTTCCGCCGTAATTTTTCTTGTTTCATCTAAGCCAATGATTAATGGTTCGGCAGTCTTGGATATATAATTATTTTTGCCAAAACTTTTCTCAAGTGTATAGCCATCCCAAATCTGATTTTTCTTATCAACATAATGCTGACCATTACTTGGCGAATCCCCACGCGCTAGCATAGTTGAGCCATTTTGATTTGTATCTACACGTTTTGCAATATCGCAAGCAATATCCTTGACGACTGTTGCATGATACACCCCTTCATCAACCGCAAACAAACGCTCACCAACTGGTGTATCCTTATGACAGTAACCATAGCGCGTCACGATAATTCGTAATTTTTTATCACGCATATCTGACAACTCTTGAGCAGAAGGCGGTCCAATACGCCTATCAACTTTTCGGCCATTAAGTTGTTCTTCTATAACCTGTAATTTCGTAGAAGCTTTTTCTTTAGGGGGCTCCCAATATGCATAGACCTGAAGATTGTCACGCCCGTGATCAGGCAAATAACGCATCAAATTCCAGAATTTATCATTAAATTGCTCAAGCGGCATAATATCGCCGGGATGCATATGTGAAAAATCAGGCATTTCAAAATCATGATCTTCGCCAAATAAGCGCTCCAAATCTTCCATCTTGAATTTTCGGCAATCGGTTAAGCGCTCCATATGCTGAGCTGCTATGTTAGTCAAATGATGCTCATATTCACCATACTCAACCCCCATACGGTGTAATTCACCAATAATTTCATCACGCATATCTTCATAAAACAGGCCATTTTCTTCGCCGATATCATGAACAATCATCGCTATAAATATCTCTTCAATCGGCTTTTTATATTCAGATTCAAAGCTTTTTTGAAAAGAGAGACCTTCAGGACTAAATTTTAAGCGGCGTATCAATGGGTGAACAAACTCAATCTCATGTCCGATAGAAGGCATATACCCATTTTTTCGTAGTTTGATTTGAGAGATATCATCCTGCTGAAAACCTTTTTTACGCTTCAAAATACGATAGCATGCTAGTGCCACATGCATTTTTTCTTCTGCGAAATATTCTTCAATTTCATCTGATAACTCTTTGTAAGACTCTAAATTTTTATGGAGTTTAGCTTTGACAGCCTGTGCCTTGAGATCGTTAGCGAGCCTTAAAGAACCCTCACATTTTTCCTTGAGACCATTAATTTCTTGCTGGCGTTGCGCCCACTCTTCTTGACGCAAAACATATACTTGATCAGATAAATGAGCTCTGAAATTCAAAGTATGCGTTAACCCAAATCCATCGAGTTCTAATTGTTCTTGTTTTTTTGTATCACCTAAAGCTTGTCTTTTTAATTCTTCTAAACTTTGCCCTTCATAATTATCTAATGCATTGTTTATAATAGTAACTTTATCGTGAACAGATAATGGACGCCGACCAATAGGATCGTACGGGCTCAATGGCACTGTTTCCCGAAGCTCTATTTCTTCGATCGCATCACGAAATACATTATTAAGAATACTCAAAACCAAAACGCAATTACTCTACTAAGTTAACGCACACTATTTAACATATAGCATGCAGTAGCGCAACAAAAACAAACTCAGTCATATAAAAAACCAACAACTTTAAGGTGCTGGTTTCAAATTTACACATTTTTTTAAATTATTAATCGCGCAAAAGCTCGTTAATACCAGTCTTAGAGCGCGTACGCTCATCAACAGTTTTCACAATTACAGCACAAGCTAAATTAGGACCAGGCGTACCATCTGGTAATGGTTTACCCGGCAATGTACCAGGAATGACAACACTATAAGCCGGGACTCGGCCCATATGAATTTCACCTGTTTCACGATTAATAATCTTAGTAGAAGCGCCAATAAACACGCCCATAGACAACACAGCACCTTCTTCAACAACCACGCCTTCAGCAACTTCTGAACGTGCACCAATAAAACAATTATCTTCGATAATAGTCGGCCCAGCCTGCAAGGGTTCTAAAACTCCGCCAATGCCAACACCACCAGAAAGGTGAACATTCTTACCAATTTGCGCACAAGAACCAACAGTCGACCATGTATCAACCATAGTCCCCTCATCAACATACGCGCCAATATTTACAAAAGAGGGCATCAAAACAACGCCTTTAGCAACATATGCTGAACGACGAACAACAGCATTAGGCACAGAACGAAAACCCGCTTCTTTGAACTTGGCTTCATCCCATCCATCAAACTTGCTCGGCACTTTATCATACCAACTAGAACCATCTGGTCCGCCAGTAATCGGCGCCATATCATTTAAACGAAAAGATAAAAGAACCGCCTTTTTGGCCCACTGATGCACATGCCAGCTACCATCAATTTTCTCAGCCACACGAAGCTGCCCACTATCAAGCATAGACAATGCCTGCTCAACCGCATCACGCTGCTCACCAGTTGTGTTGGGTGTAAGAGCATCACGCCCGTCCCACGCCTTTTCAATCGCTGTTTCTAAATCCATATATGCATGTTGCAGCTGTGCCATAAACTTAAATCCTATATCTATTAATGATGATCGGCCAGATAATGGCCATATCAGCACATAAAATCAAGGATAAAAGCTTTACAGCTTAGTAACTCTGCTCATCATAACGCGTCGCTAATTTCAACTTTTTGAGATCCGCCATGCCAAGGTATGATTCCAAGGGTGATAAAAGCGAGATCACCTGATCATAATCTTTTTCTAAAAATGCCAAAGCAGCACGCTCACATGTATCTTTCATTTGATATTCAAAATATTGACGAACGCTCTGCTCTATGCGTTGAGTTTTCACCACCTCAACACGCGCTTTAAACTTAGCCTCCGGGGCAATGAAATATTTTTTATACTGCTTGATGCCTCGTGCGATAGCTGAAACCTTGTCTTCAATCATTTGGGACTCATAAAGCCCCATACGCTCCTCTAAATCCTCACAGCTCTTCTTCGCTGCGCCCAACACATGATTAAACTCATAGCGATCAACAGGGTTGTAATAGACAAAACCTTCAATAAAAAAACCAGCTGAATCAAATACAATTTCTATAGAATCAGATGCACTTTCATAAAGGCTAACTACACGCCAACCATCACGATAGTGCCCTCTATTATAGGGCTTTATGAGCTTATAATTATTTCGATATTCAACCACGCCTGAAATAAAGCGATAATCATGATTCTCTTCTAAGAATCGAAAGTCTCGTGCGCAGGCAGCAAAAAATTTCTGTGGTAGATCAACGTCCTCAGATTCGATACTATGCATAAACCTATTTAACCCCTTTTATCGCAATTCTAATGACCAACAAACAAGCACATAAAATAGAAATTAAATGGCTAGAAGAAAACGCTCATATAGATACTTCCAATATAGAAAAAAAATATTGCGATAATGTTAATTTTTTAAATATTCTTCAATCTCACTGTTATGCAATTACAATGAGAATAACCCAAAACCTATCCTTTAGAATAGGTTTAATTCATATTAATGGCACACCTGCTGGCTATATTCAAATCTTAGAAAAAAAAGCCCTCAATTCTTTTTTACATGCCTTAATCATTGATCGCGGGCCTATTTGGTTTGAAGGCTATGATACAGAAGAAAATTTCAAAGCTTTTATATGCGCCTTAAAAAAAGAATTCCCCAAACGTATTGGCCGTAAAATACGCCTAATTCCCGAAATCGAAGACTCTCTCGAAATCAGAAGTTTTCTTCAGCAACAAGGCTATAAGCGCTCTACAAATGCAGCCTATCAAACAGCGTGGATAGACTTATCGAACAATCAAGACACCCTTCGTAAAAATTTAAAGAAAAAATGGAGAGGCTCACTTCAAAAAGCCGAGAAAAACGAAGAAACAATTAAAACAATTTTCAGCCATGACGCAGATGATATTAAAGAGCTCCTCTTATTATACGCAAAAGATAAAGCGCAAAAGCAGTATAACGGCCCATCTGTAAAGCTTTTACTGCCTATGATTGAGGTTTTTGCCAAAAATAATCAATTATTCATCGCCAAAGCCTATAAAAGTAACAAATTATTAGGATTTATCTTGCTACTCTGTCATGGACGAAGCGCCACCTATCAAATTGGATGGAATTCAACGGCGGGGCGCAGCGCCAATATACATCATTTGCTTCTATGGCAAGCGATGCTACATTTAAAAGATAAAGGGTACATCTCCCTAGACCTTGGAGGAATGAACGATGAAAGCGCCAGCGCAGTTAAGAAATTCAAGCAAGGCCTTGGCGGGCGAGAAATCACGCTCCCCGGCTTATATAATTAATACAAGCTTAGCAATTCTCGCTTTATTACTGCTTCTTATCTCACCTGCTAAAGCAAATGAGCAAACTCTCACCTATGAAGTATATGCAGGCGGCATCCACGCCGTGCAAGCCACTCTCCTCATCAAAACAGATAAAAATAATCAATACGATCTAATCCTTGATGCAAAAACCAGAGGCTTTTTAGGCAAACTTGCACCTTGGGAAGGCACATTTGAAAGCCATGGCCGCATTGAAGACAAAACAGCCTTTAAACCAGATATGCATAAATCAACAACAGGCTGGGAAGAAGATATCGATATCAAAGAATATCTCTATAATCGTGATGGCACATTTAAATCCCTAAAAATAACTGATGAATATTCTAAAAATGAAAAAAGAGACGTCAGCCAAGAACTGACTGATCATACGATTGATGCCCTAACGGCAACCCTGCAAGTTTTAAACGATTACAATGAAACCAATAAGTGCGAAGGTAGCGCTGAAGTATTCGATGGTAAGCGCCGTTTCGAGCAAAAATTCAAACATGTAAAAAATACAACACTTGAATCAAGCACATATAATATCTATGCAGGCGACGCTGCTGAATGCACAGTAGAAGTGACCCCTGTCGCAGGAGAATGGCACAAAAAACCACGCGGCTGGATGTCAATCCAAGAACAAGGACGTGAACGCGGCACTATGCCTACAGTATGGCTTGGTAAAATGGCAGAAAATGCACCGGCTATCCCAGTAAAGATTCGCGTTAAGACAGCATATGGCACTCTATTCATGCATTTGGCTGAATATCAAAATGAAGGCCAAATCATTGTTGCTGAAAAACGTGTCACCGAAGCAGATTAAAACACACAGCGAATTAAAATAATTGTGATCACAGCACGATAAGAGACAAGATAAGCTTGAGCTTTACCCATAACTTCGCTATGAAGTTTGTTATGAGCGATACACCACTTGCAATTATAATTTTGGCGGCTGGCATGGGAACACGGATGAAATCCGACAAACCCAAAGTCCTGCATGAAGTTGCTGGTAAACCAATGATTAATTGGGTTTTAGACAGTGCTCTCAAGCTCAAACCTCAAAAAATAATAACTGTTATCGGCCCCGATATGCCTGCCCTTAAAAAGGCCGTCGCACCTCATGAAACAGTTATCCAAAAAGATCGTAATGGTACTGGCGGTGCAGTGAAATGCGCCCTAAACGCCCTAAAAGATTTCAAAGGTGACGTCGTTATATTGCTTGGCGATTGCCCCCTTATCACCTCAAAAACACTTAAAGGCCTGATAAAGGCTCGATCAGAAGATTTACTCACCGAGCTTTCAGTTTTAAGCATGGAGCTTGAAGAACCTAAAGGCTATGGCAGACTCATAACCAACAAAGACGGCTATGTAACAGCGATTATCGAAGAAAAAGATGCAAAAGCGAAAGAAAAAGCCATAAACCTCGTAAATGCGGGTGCTTTTTGTGTAAATTCGGAGAAACTTTCAAGCTGGATAGGCAAAATAGACAGTGATAATGCACAAAATGAGTATTATTTAACCGATATTGTCAAAATCGCCAGCAAAGAAGGCGTAAATTGCGCCAGTTTCGTCTGCAAAACACCTTCGGAGCTAAAAGGATGCAATTCTCGCGCTGACTTAGCAGAGATAGAATCCATTTTCCAAGACAACACAAGAAACAGCTTTATGGCAGCTGGCGTTACTATGCTAGAGCCAAATTCCGTACATTTCCATCATGACACAAAAATCGCCCAAGATTGCATCATTGAACCGAACGTATTTTTCGGGCCAGCTGTGAAACTGGAAAAAGGCGTACACATAAAAGCGTACAGCTATTTAGAAGACTGCATCATTCGCTCAGAAGCGACAATCGGCCCATTCGCACGTATACGCCCAGGTACAGATATAGGCAGCGACGCCCGCATTGGAAACTTCGTAGAAATCAAGAAATCTAAAATTGGTAAAGGCTCGAAAATTGGCCATCTCGCCTATGTCGGCGATACGATCATGGGTGAAGATGTCAACTTCTCTGCTGGCGCGATCACTGTGAATTATGATGGCTTTCAAAAGCACCAAACAATTATCGGCAAGAATGTAATGGTTGGCTCTAACGTCAATCTCGTCGCACCAGTTGCCATCGATGATGGTGCCTTTATAGCCGCCGGATCAACAATCACAGAAGATGTCCCTGCAGATGCCTTATCCATAGCCAGAGATGTCGCAGAAGTCCGCCAAGGCTGGGCTGCAAAATACCGCAAACTCAAAGCAGCAGCCCTTGCTAAGAAAAAACGCTCAAAAGCATCTTAAACTCTAAGCTGCTCTTCACCATACCTAAAAAAGGCATCTCATGCCCAAAGCCTATTATATATGCGCCTTAATGGCACTCACCTTATGCTGGAGCTCTCCAGCATTAAGCGCATGCGAGGGATTTTTAAACGCCATGAGCGCTCTAGAAAAAGAGCTAGAAAAACAGCAATCAACCAGAGCCGCTCCCATAAAAACCATCCCGTACGCCCCCGCAACGAGAACAAGTACACCCGTAAATTCACTCCAGAAATCCCGCCCAAACACACAAAACACATCACAAACCGTGAATCTTTCATCTAAATTTGCTAAAACACCTTAATATGTAACGCTTTGCAACATGTTTTGACTTGCGATTATTCACGAAATTCTTAATCTTCTAACATAAGAATTGAGTAATTTGCATTTTCCTCGTAACCAGCGCCAACAAAAGCGCCAATTACAAAATATAAGCAAATAATGAAAATGCATTGAGAAAGAAAGTACGAAGAAAAATGTGCGGTATCATTGGTATTTTAAGCGAAAATAAAGACGTAGCCCCCATTTTAATTGAAGGGCTAAGACGCTTGGAATATCGTGGCTATGATTCCACAGGCATTGCCACCCTCAATGGCAAAGCCCTTGATCGCCGCAGAGCAAGCGGCAAGCTGAGAAATCTAGAAGAAAAAATCGCCAACGCCCCTATTTCTGGCTCAATCGGCATAGGCCACACACGCTGGGCAACACATGGCGGCCCAACAGAAGACAACGCCCATCCACATGCCACTGAGCGCGTAGCCGTAGTTCATAACGGTATCATCGAAAATTACGCCCAGCTCAAAGAAGAGCTAGAGCAAAAACAATGCCGTTTCGACACCCAAACAGACACTGAAGTCATTGCCCATCTTGTCGATGACTATCTCAAACAAGGTCTAGAGCCGCAAGACGCTGCAAACGCAGCCTTTAAACGCTTAGAAGGCGCGTACGCCATCGTACTTATCTTCGCAGGCCAAGACAATCTCATGATTGGATGTCGCCAAGGTACGCCGCTCGCTATTGGTTACGGTGAAAATGAAATGTTCATGGCCAGTGATTCATACGCATTAGCCCCATTAACCAAGAAAATAGCCTTCCTTGAAGATGGAGATCGCGTTATCATCAACCGCTCTGGCGCTCAAATCTACGTTAATGATAACGAAGCCGTAGAACGCCCTATCCGCATCACCGCGCAAAGCGGCGCCACAAGCGGTAAAGGCGAATATAAACACTTCATGCTCAAAGAAATCTACGAGCAACCAGCCGTAATTGGTGAAACACTCAACTCATACATACACCCCTCAACAGGCCGTATTACGCTGCCCGATAACATCATCGAAGCCCTTGCAAAAACACCGCGCATTACGCTTATTGCCTGCGGCACAGCCTATTATGCCTGCATGGTCGCAAAATATTGGTTCGAGCAAATCGCACGTATTCCATGCGAAATTGATGTAGCATCAGAATTCAGATACCGCGAAGCGCCAATGCCACAAGGCGGAATATGTGTGTTCGTCTCCCAATCCGGAGAAACGCTCGACACCCTCGAAGCCCTTCGCTATTGTAAATCACAAGATCAAATAATCCTCTCCATCGTGAACACCATCGAGAGCACAATTGAGCGCGAATCAGACCTTGTTCTCCACACGCTCGCAGGGCCAGAGATAGGCGTTGCCTCAACAAAAGCTTTTACAACGCAAATCACAACGCTGGCTTGTATGGCCTTTGCCACAGCGCGTGAGCGTAAAGTCATCTCTACAGAACAGCTTCATGAAATGGCCGATGCGCTGCGCCATGTCCCACAAATCGCAGCCGACATTCTTCAGCATGATGATGCCATCTTAAAAATTGCAAAAGACATCTCAGAAGCAAGAGACGTACTCTATCTAGGCCGAAACAGCCTCTACCCTATAGCCCTTGAAGGCGCACTAAAACTGAAAGAAATCTCTTACATTCACGCCGAAGGCTATGCCGCAGGTGAGATGAAACACGGCCCCATCGCGCTCATTGATGATAATGTACCTGTTGTTGTGATTGCGCCAGGCAATGACCCTTTATTTGAGAAAAACGCTTCAAATATCCAAGAAACTGTCGCACGCGGCGGAAAAGTATTCTTAATCTCTGATGAGAAAGGCGCCAACGCGCTTAAAGACATCCCAACATGGTCCGTCGTCACAGGAGAAGTACACCCCTTTGTCGCCCCCATTCTCTATGCCATCCCCGTACAGCTTCTCTCTTATCACGTCGCTGTCGTTAAAGGCACCGATGTCGACCAACCACGGAATTTGGCGAAGAGTGTGACGGTAGAGTAGCAACGTTATGAGGTTATTAATTCCAAAAACCTTTAAAAATCACTCTCTCATCAACGACACAGGATCATTTGCACTAATGCTATGAAGCTCGATGAAATTAATAATTTTTTGATGCCTATCAAAATAGCTATCTAAATATTTTTTATCGAACGAGTAGCTAATCCTATATTGCGCTGTTCCAAAAGATTTTTCAGCACAATGCGCTCGTGGAATACACTCTAAGATATTGTGAATTTCCCCTTGCTCATTTCTATGAACATAGATATCAGGATTATTACCCGGCGCATCAATCGCAGATTTATATATTTCCTAGTCTTTTATCTTTTCAACAGATTCGTAAAGCGGATGAACGATCTTAAATTTCTCCTCCCTCTTACGATATTGTTTTTTAATTTCCCCCTGCAAATACTCCTCACGCTTTTGAAGCAGTTCTTTTTCACTCAATACATTGTAATGAGGCACCAATCTTATACTAATTTTTTCTTCCCCCACGAAAGAAGGATCAATTTCCCTATATGAAACATCAAGATTCATAAAGGGGCTTAATTTTTGCCGCGAATATATAAAATAGCTAAATCCGTTAGGTTCTACAGCGGGCCTTTCAATATCTATCAATGACCAGTCTTTCAATTGATAGCGAGGGAAAGAAACCTTACTGTGCCACATATCAACCGTAATAATACGCGCAGATGATTGTGGAGGCACAATATAAGACTTAAGAGCAAGAACAAATACGCTCGGACACAAGACAAACAGCAACATAAGCATTGCAACATGTCGATCTTTGGTTTCATAAGCTCCTCTTTTCCACAGAAGCCTTTTGGAAATTTTTAATATAATCCGAAAAGCCAAGACGATCGGTAAAAGCGCAGAGCTAAATAAAAACAAAACATACAAGAAAGCAAAAAAATTAAGCTGTGCAGCCGATACAAAAAGGCCATAGCTAAATAAAAGCACAATCGATGCTGTTAAGGGTGAAAAAAATTGAAAATAAAATTTCAAAAATACGCCTAATAATCCTTTACCACACTCTACATAAACAATAGTCGCATTAGCAAAGTAACAAGACGGGTGAACATCAAGAATAAAACTTAAGAAAAAGCCCAACACAAGAAATGAGGCTAAGCTAAAATGCCTAACACATCCAAAATCCAAGACAAGTATTTTGAATTCCATAATTTTTCAAGCATTTTACTCCTCCACCTAAAGTAATAATACCACCTCAAATGGAGAATAAACAGCAACTATCTATATAAAATTGAATAGGAAATGAGAGACTTTTGAATACGCCTAAGCCTTCTTCATGATAAGCGTACACCACTCACCAATGTCATAGCGTTTTTTAAACACTAATCCGCGCGCTTCATAAGCGCTAATGACGCGTTCTGATTGCTCTATTAAAATACCAGAGAGAATCACATAACCATTATCATCTAAAACCTCCACCAGCCCATCAACCATCTCTAATAGCGCGCTGGCCAAGATGTTCGCAATAATCAAATCATAAGGCTTCTTAGCTTGCACCTCCTGAGTTTTAAAACCATCACCGCACGCTGTGCTCATTTCGGTTTTTCCTGAAGGCACCGCGTTAAGCGCTCTATGCACGTCCGCAACACGTACAGCCTCATCATCATTATCAACTGCAAGAATCGGCGTTTTCCAGAGCTTCCATGCCGCGACAGCCAAAATCCCGCTCCCCGTACCCATATCCAGTACATTCCATGGACACTGCCCTTGGCTTTTCAGCTCCAACATCGCTTGCAAACAGCCATTCGTTGTCCCGTGCTCACCAGACCCAAACGCCGTTGCCGCATCTATTTGAAGCCCCGTTAACCCCTCAGGCACACTGCCCTCATAATGCGAGCCATAAATAAAGAACGGCCCGACAGTAAACGGCGGAAATTGCTGATAGCATTGCTGTAGCCAATCAACATCCTCCGGAACGTCTTCGATATTAAACTCAAGCGCTTCTAGATCATATCCGTAAAGCGATTCAATCACTGAAAACCGTGCTTTGATATCACTCATTTCATCGCAATAATCATCATTTAACAACCATTCAACGCCCCACGCGCCTTCTGGGTTATTCCCCACACGCATCGCACTATGCGCCATAGAAATATCTTGCAGCGCTTCACCAAAACGCGCCACATCCAAATCTTCAAAACGAGCCGGTAATTTTACAATTAATTTCTTCATCGCCCTTAAGCCTTATTATCAACCCCAACCTTATCTTCAATTCTAAAAAAAATGCCTGTTTAAGCCAGCGCAAAAACAAGCATTTCAATTTCTCATATAAACTAATATCTAGTTTTTATCGTCATCATCATCCAGATCTTCATCCAGATCATCTAAATCGCCAAGATCATCATCAAGCTCATCCAGATCGTCATCATCATCTAGATCGCCCATCTCATCCATATCATCGTCATCATCACCAGAAGTCGTTTCCAGATCATCTAGGCTTACAATATCCGCCTCGTCATCGCCATCTTCTAGCTCATCATCGTCATCATCACGCGCAGCAGTCTTCTTCTCTGCTTCTTTATGCGTATCTTCATGCTCATCATCTACCGCACCTCGCCCACGGCGAGATTTCACCTTAATTTCACCTGTAAATTCAGTTGAACAATTCGGGCATATAATAGGACGTTTATTCATATCATAAAAACGTGTACCGCAACTGCTACAAACACGTTTCATGCCTCTAGGATCGCTGACAGTTTCTAACGCTGCACTCATGGTAAAACCTCCAAAAAATTAGATGCGAATAAACAATATTAACTATGTTTTCACTAACCGTATTTATGATGGACTGTCAAACGGAAAAACAGCAAATAAAATATTTTTTAACCAATCATAGATTCTAATACTATATCGTTATACAATACTTAAAAATATTCACGTCTATTCGGAGGCAAACTTAATGGAAAAATCAGTTGTAATTTGTGGCTTTAAGCGTTCACCAATGCATTTTGCAGGCAAAGGAGACTTAGCAAAAACACGCCCTGATGATTTGGCTGCCACAGTGGTCAAGGCCCTCGTCGAAGAGACAAAAGTTAAAGCCGAAGATGTCGAAGACCTCATCATGGGCTGCGCTTTCCCTGAGGCAGAGCAAGGCTTTAACATTGCTCGCCTCGTCGTTAATAATGCAGATCTTCCAATTTCGATTGGTGGCGCAACAGTAAATCGTTTCTGCGGTTCGTCTATGACCGCCATACATATCGCCGCTGGCTCCATCCAAATGAATGCAGGTGACGCCTTTATTTGTGCAGGCGTAGAAAGCATGTCTCGCATCCCTATGGGCGGTTTCAACCCTATGCCAAACCCTGCAATTTTTGAAAAATACCCGCAAGCATATATCGGCATGGGTGAAACAGCAGAAAACCTAGCGAAAAAATATGATATCGATCGTAACGCACAAGAAGAGTTCGCAGTAAGCTCGCACAAAAAAGCAGCCGCGGCCGCTGAGAGCGGTAAATTCGATGATGAGATCGTCGCAATTGGCGAAGTAAGCGCAGATGGAACTATCCGCCCAGATTCATCCGTAGAAAAACTCTCAACTCTTAAACCAGCTTTCTTAGCAGACGGCTCAGTCACAGCAGCAACATCTTCCCCACTAACAGATGGTAGCGCCGCAGTTCTTGTTGCTTCTGAAGAATATGCTGATAAAAACGGCCTACCAAAGCTCGCGCGCATTAAAGCAATCGCCGTTGCTGGTTGCGCAGCCGAAATCATGGGTATAGGCCCCGTCCCTGCCGTTCACAAAGCTTTAGAGCGCGCAGGTCTTAAAGTTGAGGATATAGACATCTGGGAGCTCAACGAAGCTTTTGCTGCACAAAGCCTCTCCGTTTTAAAAGAGCTTGGCATTGATGAAGCCAAAGTCAATATTGATGGAGGCGCAATTGCCCTCGGTCACCCTCTTGGCACTTCTGGCGCCCGTATCACAGGTAAAGCCGCCAGCCTTCTTAAACGTGAAGGTAAAAAATACGCTGTCGCGACGATGTGTATCGGCGGTGGCCAAGGCGTAGCAACAGTGCTGGAGGCTATATAAGAATGACACAAATCAATAAAGTAGCCGTAATCGGATCAGGTGTGATGGGCAGCGGTATTGCTGCACAACTTACCAACGCAGGCATTCCAGTTGTTCTTCTCGACATCAAGCTTGAAGGCAAAGATTTAGCAAAAGACGCTGTCGCAAAAATGCTTAAAACTGAGCCTGCAGCCTTTATGCATAAAAAGAATGCTAAACTTATCACGACAGGTACCATTGAAGATAATATCGACCTCATAGGTGATTGTGATTGGATCATCGAAGTTGTTCTAGAAAAACTAGAAGTCAAACATGCGACCTATGAGAAAATCGAAAAAGCCCGTAAGAAAGGCTCAATCGTCAGCTCCAACACCTCGACAATTCCCTTACATAAATTGATCGAAGGCCAGCCTGAATCTTTTGCTAAAGACTTCATGATTACCCACTTCTTTAATCCACCTCGCTATATGCGCCTATTAGAGCTCGTTACAGGTGAGAAAACAGATAAAAAAGCCATCGATACCATCGCAGCAATTTGCGATGAAAAACTCGGCAAAGGCGTAGTACGCTGTCATGACACACCTGGCTTTATCGCCAACCGCTTAGGCGTATATTGGCTAACAGCAGGTGTGAATGCTGCGATTAAAAATAACGTCTCTATTGAGATTGCCGATGCTGTGATGAGCAAGCCAGTAGGCATTCCTAAAACCGGCGTTTTTGGCCTGATTGATTTGGTCGGCATTGACCTCATGCCTAAACTCTCAGACAGCCTACTCTCAACACTGCCTGAAAAAGATGCTTATCGTGATGAATTTATCGATCATAAATTCGTTCATGGCCTAATTGAAGCTGGCTATACAGGCCGTAAAGGTAAAGGCGGCTTTTATCGTCTAAATCCTGACAAGCCTAAAGCAAAAGAGAAACAAGCCTTACAAATTGATGCTAACTCTTTTGATGAAAGCCAATATATTAAAGCCTCTCGCCCATCAGACCCAGCTGTTAAAGCAGGCAAGCATGGCCTAAAAGCTGTCGTTACAACTGAGAGTGATGGCGGTCAATATGCATGGGATGTTCTAAAAGGCACACTTTCATATGCAGCAGCCCTTGTTGGTGAGATTGCCGATACAATTCACGATATCGATGAAGGCATGAAGCTCGGCTATAATTGGAAAAAAGGCCCCTTCGAGATGATCGATGAACTAGGCGCAGCTTGGTTTGTTGAAAAACTCAAAGAAGAAGGCCTAGACGTACCCGAGATCCTAACAAAAATTGGCGATCAAAGCTTCTACCGTATCGAAGCTGGAAAAATTCAGTATTTCGGAACTGATGGGAAATATCATGACATTGTACGTCCCGAAGGCGTACTCCTATTACGTGACATTAAACTCAGCGCTGAACCTGTTATTAGCAACAAATCCGCCAGCGTTTGGGATATTGGTGATGGTGTATTATGTTTCGAACATACATCGAAAATGAATACATTCGATGAACAAATCTTCGAAGCCCTGATCAAAGCACGCAAACTCATAGAAAAGTCTGACGAATATAAAGCGCTTGTCATATACAACGAAGCGTCACATTTCTCAGCTGGTGCAAATCTAGGTTTAGCGATCTTCATGATCAATATTGCCATGTGGCCACAAGTTGAAGATTTCATACGTACAGGCCAAAAAGTCTTTATGGATTTAAAATACGCGCCCTTCCCAGTTATTTCTGCACCAAGCGGCATGGCACTGGGTGGTGGGTGTGAAATCCTGCTATGCGCAGACGCTATCCAAGCGCATGCCGAGACATATTGCGGCCTCGTTGAGGTTGGCGTTGGCCTTATCCCTGGTTGGGGCGGCTGTAAAGAAATGATCATTCGTAACCAAGAACGCGAGTCAGCAAAATTCAAAAAAGATCTCGCGAAAATTGGTAAAGAAAATCTTTGGTTCTCGCCAGACACCACACCTGTTGGCGCAGCACGCAAATCATTCGAAGCTATCGGCACTGCAACTGTCGCCAAAAGTGCACAAGAAGCTGTAGAGATCGGCTATATGCGTCATACAGACGGTATTACCATGAATCGTGATCGCCTGCTCTTTGATGCGAAGAAACGCGCCCTTGAAATGGCAAAAGACTATGCACAAAAAGAGCCTCTCACCGATATCAAGATCGGCGGCGCTGGCGCAAAACTCGCCCTCGATATGGCAGTGTCTGATCTACAAAAATCAGGTAAAGCCACACCATATGATGGCGTAGTTTGCGGCCATCTTGGGGCTGTACTTTCTGGCGGTGACAAAGACCTTACAGAAACTATAAGCGAACAAGAGCTATTAGATCTGGAAGTCGAAGAATTTATGAAGCTTCTTCATAATGAGGGCACATACGCACGTATTGAGCACATGCTCGAAAAAGGCAAGCCTTTAAGAAACTAATCAATAGCAAAGCTTTATGGCGTACCAATCTTCAACTTTGAAATTTATCGCCATAGGCTTTGTCTTTGCCTTTCTTACGAACCTCCCCTTTTATGGCTGGATCTTTAATAAAGACTTCCCAAACTTTATTAATGGCTTCCCCATAGGCTGGCTTGGCGCAGCCATGCGCTATATGGCGACTTTCTTTCATGAAATAGGCCATACAGTTTTCATGTGGTTTTTCGGCTATCCAACAATTCCCGTCTTTGATTTTGCCCATGGCGGTGGCATGGCCGTAGCCATCACCGGACAACAAATCCCGATATTACTAGCCGTGTGGGCCGGCCTTGCTTATCTATTTTACCTCGCAAAAGAATATATATCTGCACGCATCATTATAGTTGCAATATTCCTTTTCAATATCACCTTCGCCTTCAATGAATATCACGCAGTCATATTAGATTTCGCAGGCCCAGCTCTCGAATGCCTCTTCGCAGGGTTTTTCTTATATCGTTGTCTCCTAGACTTAGCGCCAAGAGGAGCCTTTGAGCGTTTTTTAAATGCTTATTTTGGCATCGGTATGATTATGCAGGTTTTTATAAATGGCTACGTGCTTATCATGAGCAAAGCTTACCGTCTTGTCTATTACCAACAAAAAGGCGCGCATGGCTTTGGCGATTTTGACAAAATAGCCGAGCGCCTTAATTTCCTAGATTTCAACGGCGTCGTTTATGCATGGCTAATACTCAATTTTATTTGTATAATGATCCCACTCTACGCTTATATAAATGAACGAACATATCAAAGACTATAAAGGCCATTCATGAATGATTATATCGATATTTATTGCGAGCGCTTAAGCCCAGGATTACTGGCAGAGCCCTTAAATGCTATCACTAATCTTTCATTCATTATCGCCGCAATTGCTGCATATTTATATGCAAAAAAATCAAATCAAACCTCATGGCAAAGCCTAAGCCTTATTGCTTTACTTTTTATCATCGGCATTGGCTCAGCTCTCTTTCATACCTTCGCAACATTCTGGGCAATGCTTAGCGATACATTACCAATTCTATTCTATCAGATTGCTTTTATATTGCTCTACAGCCGCTTTATCATGAATAAAAGCCCCCTAATCACAGCGCTAATTTTCCTCGCCTTCATCGCAACCATATTTGGCTTTGCACAGCTCCCCAGCCAGTGGCTAAATGGCTCCTTACAATATGCTCCGGCCTTTATATTTTTATGCGCTTTAGGCCTATGGCACGCTTTTAATATTGAGAAAGAAAAATTCACACTTATTGCAGCAGCCTTCATATTCTTGATCTCCTTAAGCTTTCGCTCCATTGACATGCAAATATGCCCGCAAATCCCTATAGGCACGCATTTCCTATGGCACTGCTTCAACGGCTTACTTTTATATCTTACAACCCGCAGCTACATTACCGCTTCGATTATAGCGAGACACAATAAAAGCTCTTAAATTATAAGCGTTATTTACCCCTCATTAATCTAAAAGCGGGTAAAATTAAAAGATGTTTTGGAATAAGAAAAAGAAAGCTCAAAAGAATAAAACACCTGAAAAACTATCAGGAGAAGCATTACGTACTCAAGCTATGGATAATGCACGCCAAGCCAAAGAACATTTAGGCGATGAAACAGTACAAAAAATTGCAGCAATCATGGCCAAGAAAAACTCTAATCCTATGGCACGAGCTAAAGCACAAATTCAAAAAGCCGATTCTGGTAAAGTCATCGATAGTATTTTATATTTAAGAGACGAAGAATAACTAAACTCTTTTCTATTTTCTGCTATAATATCCAAACGTTGAAAAAATAAAAAGGAACGCCAATCTATGCCAGTTTATAAAGCGCCTCTCAATGATTTCAAATTCATACTCAATGATGTTTTAAATATTAATGATCTCGCATCACTTGAAGGCTATGAAGATGTTAGCAGCGAGCTTGCAGAACAAATCATAGAGGAAGCATCAAAGCTGAGTGAAGAGATATTTTTTCCACTAAATCAATCTGGTGATGAACAGGGCTGTAAATTAGAGGGCGATGTTGTCACCACACCAGATGGCTTTAAAGACGCATATAAAACATTCAGTGAAAATGGCTGGTGTGGTTTAACCTGCGATCCTGAATATGGCGGTATGGGCATGCCTATCGTGATTGACCTCGCAATAAAAGAAATGATCTGCTCAGCCAATATGAGCCTAGCTATGTATCCTGGACTTTCGCATGGCGCTTATGAAGCACTCCATATATTCGGCAGTGATGAGCTTAAAGATACGTATTTACCGCGCCTCATCGATGGCACTTGGTCAGGCACTATGTGCCTAACTGAACCACATTGCGGTACAGATCTTGGCCTTATTAAAACAAAAGCAACGCCTAATGATGATGGTTCATTTGATATTACAGGGACAAAAATATTTATCTCTGCAGGCGAACATGATCTCACCGAAAATATTGTGCATCTCGTGCTTGCAAAACTTCCCGATGCGCCTGAAGGCGTAAAAGGTATTTCTCTATTCATCGTACCTAAATTCATCCCAAAAGAAGATGGCACAGTCGGCGACCGCAATACATTGGCATGCGGTTCACTTGAGCACAAAATGGGTATTCGCGCCAATGCAACATGCGTCATGAATTTCGACGGTGCAAAAGGCTTTCTTGTCGGCGAAAAACATAAAGGCCTGCGCGCTATGTTTGCAATGATGAATAACGCACGTCTTGGCGTGGGTATCCAAGGACTAGGGCAAGCAGAAATCGCGTATCAAAATGCTCTCGCTTACGCTAAAGAGCGTCTGCAAATGCGCTCAGTTACAGGCACAAAAGCTCCTGACAAGCCCGCGGATCCAATCATAGTACACCCAGATGTTCGCCGCATGCTGCTCATTGGTAAAGCTTTCACAGAAGGCGCACGCTTGCTTACATTTATGGCTGGTGAAAAACTTGAATATTCTAGACATGCAAAAACCGAAGAAGAGCGCCAAGCCGCAGAAGATTATGTTGCATTAATGACGCCTATTCTCAAAGCTTACTTCACTGATATGGGCTCGGAAGTCGCTAACCACGCCGTCCAAGTTTATGGTGGTCATGGCTATATATGCGAACATGGTGTCGAACAATTTATTCGTGATGCACGTATTGCGCAAATCTATGAAGGCACAAACGGCATTCAAGCGCTTGATCTTGTCGGACGTAAAATGCCGCAAAGCTTTGGCCGTTTACTGCGCCGCTTCTTCCATCCAGTGCAGCAATATATTGAAGCCAACCAATCAAAAGAGCATATGCAGGAATTTATTTTCCCACTGGCAAAAGCCTTTGCGAAATTACAGCAATCTACTGCAGCCGTAGCACAAAAAGGCCTTAAAAACCCAGATGAAGCTGGTGCAGCAAGCGTTGATTACTTGCGTCAATTCGGCCTCGTTGCCATGGCACATGCTTGGTGCTTACTCGCAGAAGCCGCGCACAAAAAACTTGAAACTGGCGAAGGTGATAAAGAGTTTTTAGAAAGTAAAATCATTACTGCCCGCTTCTTTATGGCTCGCATGCTTCCTGAAGCGGATGCACGCTTCAAGATGGTCCTTGCTGGCTCTGAGCCTCTTATGGAACTTAAAGAAGCACAATTCTAAACCTGAACTTCATGGGCAAGGGTAAGGACAATGAAGATGATGAACTCGTATGGAACTACGCCATACGAGACGTCAAACCTATAGAAAAAAAACGCACTTTATCTGAAAACCCTAAACCCACAAAACCATCTCAACCCAGCAAAGTTGATGCAGCAAAATCAACGCCACCCCCCCAACCTCTCGAACAAACACTTCCCAAAAAACCTGCAGCAAAAAAATATAAAAGCTCTGAAATAGATGCCCGCACAAATGACAGGCTTCGCAAAGGACAAATACCGATCGAAGCCGTTTTAGATATGCACGGCATGAATAAATCTCAAGCCCATAATGCACTAAATCGCTTCATACTCTCTAACCAAGCCAAGGGTAAACGCTGCGTCCTCGTGATTACCGGCAAAGGACAAAAAAACCGTGACCCGCTTGCCGAACATGAAGGCGTTTTGAAAGCTGAATTTCAGCACTGGATAAACGAAGCGCCACTAAAGCAGCATATTTTACAAACGCATATCGCAAAACCTAAAGATGGCGGAAGCGGTGCTTATTACGTCCTTCTTCGCCGCAAAAGATAAGCGGCATTACTGCACAATCATCTCATGAGTATAAACACGCGGCTCAAAACCTTTACGCTTATAGATCGTGCGCCCGACATATGCACCCTTTTCCAAGGCAGCCCCCTTTAACATCCGCCCTGCATAATAAAAATTTTGTCTCTTTCGCGCCTTTTCAATCACAATATCACGCTGCACAAAAAGCGCCCCATCTGGTGCAATAATCTCAAGCCTAACCTCATCACCAAGCTCGGCATGAAAAAAACCACTCCAATAAATCAGCTTATCCTGCGCGCCACTTTGAAAGATTTGCTTATGAACTGCCCCGCGCTTAATCGTTTCAAAATCAGGAACATCCTCAGCAAATCCCCCATCAAAAACCGCATAAGGTGAATATTTCAGCTCATCCTTCCATAAACTGCCCTCAAACTTCCCGCACCCCTGCTCAAGCGATACCCCGGTAAAAGGGTCTATATGCGCGCCTTTATGAATGAGCGCAAAATGCAAATGTGGGAACTCACTATAGCCAGATTGTCCAACTTGCCCTAGCACTTGCCCTTCCTCAACAACATCCCCTGGTTTCACAATAATAGAGCCATTTTTTAAATGACAATAAAAGCTCTGCAAGCCCTGTCCGTGATCTATCAAAAGGCCATTGCCGCAATCTTTATTCGCCGCCCGAATAGCTTCATATTGCTCTTCACTCTTCATAGCGTCATTTTCGCCGTCCCTGACGCGCAGAACCTTCCCTGAAGCACCGGCCAGCACATTCACCCCTACAGCCATCTCTACGCGGCTCCTAATAGCAAAATCAGTCCCTTTATGCCCTTCATAAGTCTTATGTCCGCACATAAAGTCCTGATGCGCATCTTCCGCCACATTCACATCAACATAATTCACCACCCAACAATCCTGCTCCAAACTGCAATCTATCGGTAAAGTAAATTTTCTCCCCTCCTGCGCTTGGGCGCAAGGCATCAAGAAAAAGCTAGCTAAAATAACACCTAATAAAATTCTCATAATGACAAAGCTACCTCAAAAAGCCTCACCACCTCCAGAGTTATATTATTGACATAATAGTTATTTTAAGGTAATAAAAACACCGTAGCTAACGAAAGCTGGGAAATAATATGGCTGATTTCGCAAAAATAGTACGCATAAATCCTGAGACAGGAGACGTGATCGATATAATCGCGACAAAAGTCGGAGCTGACGAATACAAAGACTTTATTAAAGAATCTGAGAAGAACCCAGACGCAAAGTTCTATGGCCTAACTCTAGATGAGTTAAACAAAGATCAACATATACAAATACAATGTAACAGCAGCTTATGCCATAATGACTGCAAAGCCAATGTACATGCTGCAGAAACGACCAATAGTGAAGGCAGTAGTAATCTCGATACACATATATGGCATGCAAATAAAGGTGAAAAAGATAAGCACCATTATCTGGATATAATCGCGAAACCAAATAGCGAGTGGCCTAGCAAAAGCAAAAAGGGTATAAAGAGCCTCAAGCATGCACTGGAAAAATGGCACGATCGCCTTGAAAGAAATAAATCACCCCTTCGCATATTAATTAATTTAAATTTCGAAATCGGGGAAACAAACAAAGGAACATTTAGTAAGAATAGTAATACAGCATATAATATATGGAGAAATCGTCATAAAGGCCAATATTACTCAGATCGCGCCCATAATTTCGAAGAGTTAATTAAACAAATTCGACAAATTCAGGGAACAACCAAAGGCCAAGCCTTTCAAGATACAGTCTTCCATTATAACCAAAAGCTAATGCATTTCGCAGAAATGGTTTTAACTATCAATAAAGATCCTTCTATAGCTGAACATAAGGAAATAGAACGTCAGCGGATGATTTCTCTATTCAGAGCCATGAGTAACCCTGAACAACACCAAAACCGATTACTTTCAGGTCATAAAAACGGCTTAATTTTAAGGGCTATGCCTAGCATCATGAGATTACGTTTTACAGAAAAAACACAAGAAAAGGCACGAAACGGGGACTGGAAAAGGCGTGGCCCAACAGAGTTCTTCACAAATAGCCATAAAATTTCATTAAGTGAGATTACTGGTATCCCTAAGGACAGCACTGCACAAGAAATCATACTCAATCATAAAATCATATCACAATCACCCCGTCTTTCAGGGGAGTTACTTGGCACCTCAAATAGTCGAGATGTAACCCCAATAATCATTGGCACCCCAACCATAGACGTACACTCCGTACGTGATGCATTCAAAAGAGCTCGTGAAGGTGATACAAAGCCCATATATGTGAATATTAACTGGGATATTAAGGATGCATCTCAAGTTTTCATACCACAGCCAAGCGTACAGCAGCAAACCATAGCCATGGAATAAAAAACCTAAAGGATAAACTTGCTCAAATCGGCAGATTTCATCAAGCTACCAACATTCTCACGCACCATTTCAGCAGTAATAACAACCTTTTCACCCGCACGATCAGATGCCGTAAAGCTAATCTCTTCTAAGAGCTTTTCCATCACAGTATGTAAACGGCGCGCACCAATATTTTCCACACTCTCGTTAATCTCAAACGACGTCTTAGCAATCTCATCAATCGCCGCTTCTTCAAAAGAAAGCTCAAGTTTCTCTGTCCCGATCAAAGCCTCATATTGCTTAATCAAGCTCGCCTCAGTCTCTTTCAAAATCTTTTGAAAATCTTCAACTGTAAGCGCACGCAGCTCCACACGAATAGGCAGACGTCCTTGTAACTCCGCCAACAAATCAGACGGTTTCGCATAATGAAACGCGCCCGAAGCTATAAACAACATATGATCCGTCTTAACAGGACCATGTTTTGTCGTCACAGTCGTCCCTTCGATCAGTGGTAATAAATCGCGCTGTACGCCTTCTCGCGACACATCGCCGCCACGCGCATCACTGCGCGCTGCAATCTTATCAATCTCATCCAAGAAAACGATACCATTCTGCTCAGCCAACTCAATCGCCTGCGCGACTATCTTGTCCTCATCCAATAATTTATCGGATTCTTCCGTCATCAAAACATCATAAGAATCAGCAACACTGAGCTTCTTACGCTTTGTACGCTCAAAACCCTTACCCAAGATATCACTGACATTAATCATCCCCATGGACGCACCCGGCATCCCCGGAATATCCATCATCCCGCCCATAGGGTTGGAATTATCAACGACTTCAATCTCGATCTCACGCTCATTCAGTTCCCCAGCGCGCAACTTCTCACGGAAGTTCGCACGCGTACCCTCCCCAGCCGTATCACCGACCAAAGCATCTAAAACGCGCTCCTCGGCATAAATCTCCGCCTGCGCCATCACTGATTTTCTCAGTTTTTCACGCACCATATGCATAGACGCCTCAACCAAATCACGGATAATCGATTCAACATCCTTACCCACATAGCCAACTTCAGTAAATTTCGTCGCCTCGACTTTTGTAAAAGGCGCTTGCGCTAGCTTCGCTAAACGGCGTGCAATTTCTGTCTTACCAACACCAGTTGGCCCAATCATAAGGATATTTTTCGGATAAATCTCTTCTTGCAGCGCTGGCTCAAGCTGTTGACGACGCCAGCGATTGCGCAAAGCCACAGCCACAGCCTTTTTCGCATCTGATTGCCCGATAATAAAGCGATCTAACTCGCTTACAATCTCACGCGGACTAAAAGAAGGGATATCAAGAAAGTCTTTTTGCTTATCTGTTACGCTCATATCTGCCTATTCCTTATTGCTTAGATAGGCAGATATAAAGATTTAATCGCTAAAATCAAGCCCTAGCCATTAACCAAGATCACGTTGAGCAATACCCTTACCCAAACGATTAGGAAATTTATTCTCAAGAAGCTTTTGCTCGTTCTTAGACACCGCTTCCCATTCAGGCTCGCCTGCGCTTGGAGTAGATAGATCCTCAATTGCTTTAGGCTTCTTCGCTTCTTCTGCAAATAAATTTGCGACATAAACAGCCTTAGGATCATAAGGTTTATTAAATCCATTTCTTGCAGCTTTTTGCAACGCCTCATCAGCATCCGGTGCTTCGTGAAGTAATGCATCCAGTTCCTCTCTGCTCAGCAAAGGCTCTTTTTCTGTCACCTCAGGCGAAATATGCACGTCCTCAGACGGTACAGCACGCTTGTATGTATGAGCGAGTGAACTCACCTCATCCGCAACCTCAGTCGCAGCAAAAGCTGCCGCCACCCCAGCCGCAACCTTCGTCGGTGTACTCGCTCGTTTTAGACGTACAGCATCTAAATATGTATCTGCAGAAATATTTTTATTAGCAAAGAAACGGCGAGTAGTCGCCCCCTTAGACGCTTCTTTTTGTGCCGCCTCAGCATGACGTACAGCTCTTTTTTGTGCTGATTTCGCATGCCAGCTATCCTGACCATTCACCTCTGGTGTTTTGGGGCCATTTTCAAAAAACGCATCATCACGCTTAAAGAATTTTTCACGTGCCTCAAGCAATTCCAAAGTCTTCGCTTCTCTGCGCGCTTCTCTACGTGCAGCTTTAGCCTTAGAACTTGTAAAAATATCTCTCAGAAAATCAACAAACGAAAAACTACTCTTCGCTTTAGGACGAGCAATATTGACGGAAGATGTCTGCTTGACTTCACGTGCAGCCTGTAGCGCGGCAGCCTCTTTCGCTGCTCTCTGCTGCTCTTTAAGAGCCGCCTTTCTTAGCTTTTCTGCTTCTCTTTCTTCTACAGCCGCTAATTTTTTTGCAGCTTTTTCTTCTGCTTTTGAAATAGAATTCTGAGCTTTAGCCTTAATTCTAGCGACATAAGATTCTACTTCACGCCTAACACGTTCCACAGGCCCCTCAACGGGCTTAGTAGCCTCTTCTACTGGCTCAAAATCAGCATCTTCAATTGTTGCTTCACTCATTTTACACTCCATCACCGATAAGGGAAAACCCTTACCTACCGTTCGTTTCACGTTATAATTTTTCTGTAATTAACGCTGATATTAACAAATTTTTAACCATAAGTCAAAAACTTTACATAAAACAAAACAGGGGGTGGAAAGAACTACGCTCCTAAGGACTTAAAGCAAGATAAAATAAGCGCAGCGTAATTCAGCTACACAGACATCGCTACATCACATTACACAAATTTAATTTCTAAAGGCCTTAGAGCAAGGTAAAATAAGCGCAGCGTACAAATGTATGTAAGCGCATTTTAACGCAGTCTATAAATCTTTAGAAATGAAATTTAAAGTTCTTCAATGAGGATGTTGTTGTTAGTAAAAACACAAATATCCGCAGCAATCTCAAGCGCCTTCTCTGCCATAGTGCGCGCATCCATATCCTGATCGATCAGCGCCCGCGCCGCTGCAAGCGCATAATTCCCGCCAGAGCCAATACCAATAATCCCGTCTTGCGGCTCTACCACATCACCATTCCCCGTCAGGATAAGCGAAGTATCCTTATCCGCCACAGCCATCAGCGCTTCTAATTTGCGCAAATACTTATCTGTACGCCAATCCTTCGCTAGCTCCACACACGCCCGCGTGAGCTGCCCTGGATGCGCCTCTAATTTTGCTTCTAAACGCTCAAATAACGTAAAAGCATCCGCAGTCGATCCAGCAAAGCCTGCAATAATATTATTATCACGCCCTAAACGACGCACCTTACGCGCATTATTCTTTAAAACCGTATTCCCCATAGAAACCTGACCATCACCAGCAATAACCACTTTCCCATTCTTACGAACCGAAAGGATTGTCGTCCCGCGCCATAGCTGCGCTTTTGCGTAATCTTGCTGCATATCATAGCTCATGCTTATAAATTCCCTTATTTGCCTTTAATCGCTTTTATATGCCCATAAATAGGCCTCTTGCCCCCTAAAATCAAGCGCCCACATAATACGCCCTGTCTAAGGATATACCCAGACAGTACAAAAACTGACTAACCCCCTCAAAGAACACCGCAAATCTTAACAAAACATTAAAAAAGCTTGCATAAAAATACAACTTCAGGTATTTTCACGTTATATATAAAAATAATACCGTCTAACAGGGACGTACAAAATAGAGGGCAAAGCCCATGAAAAGCACAGCTTTAAAAGATAAGTTTTCAAACAAAGCCGCAGCAGCAGGTATTGCAGCAATGCTCACTATGATACCCGTAGCCGCAAACGCCGCTAATACTACAAATATCAATAAAGATTGCCCAATACAGGAAGCATTTATCGCGGCTGAAAGGCCAAGTACTATATCAGAAAAAGCTCCTTACCCAGTAGGCATTCAAGTAATACCAAACACAGACATGAGCGGTAACCCTTCACAAATCATGTCAATTCTTAATGAACACGCAGGCTCAGCTGTATGTGCTGTTGACAACCAGCTAAGCAAAACAGGAAAAACTCAATATGTGTTCTATGTTAATGGATTAGCAGTTCAGTTTGATATTGACGGTATTAAAAAATCAAGTGTCAATATTGACGAATTAACAGAACATAAACTGCTCCGTAAAGTTGTAAGTGTAGCAAACGTAAATAGAAAAGCTTACGAACTAACAACAAGCAACAACACTATAGCAAGAATAGAAAATAATTAGAATAAATTTGACTTACTAGCAGTTAGCTGTGAATTTAAATCTGTTGTGCCAATCTGATTGTGACTAATACCAAAATAATTATTAAAGTCTCTATCATCATCTTCAGAAAATATTTTTTTAATATGCTCTATAACGTCATCAGGAACATTATCTGGCAATTGCCCTAACTCAATATAATACCGTGCCTGAGCTTCAATTTCATCAACCAGCTGATCATGCGCATCTAACCAATCTTGCGCCCACTCATATTCTTTAAGGTCATCAAGGCTCATCTCGCCTGAATCAATTTTCTCCTGAATAAAGTGAGCAATCATATCACGACGCTCACGCGGATCTTCAATCTTCATAATTTCTTGATAACGTTCCTTATCAATAAAACCACGTTCTTGCAAATCAGAAAGCATATCTTCCGCAAAGTTCTCACCATACTTACTAATAATTGCCTCTTCCATATCCCGAAGCTGATCAAGAAGTGCATAGAATAACGCATCCGAGGTGGCGCGCTCGCGATCCGCTTTCAGTTTTTCCTTAAGCAAGATATGCTGTCCCGCCGCGCCCAGCGCATTGGCATTTGATACATCCTTCACATCCAATGTACCCATCTGCAAACCGCGCACTTGATCAGCGAGCGATGGCTGCCCTTCGGCTGTACGTCCTTCACGTTCTAAGCGCGTACGCACTTTCTCATAGGCGCCCTCATCACGCGCAGTATCAAATTTAGTTGAAAGCGGCAAACGCTCTGACAGCCCCTCAAACTCATTTGAGATGTCCCCTCTCAGGCCGCCAGCAGCGCGCATATTATTTGCCGTTGTATTATTTACAACATGACTCATTTTCAAATTCCCTGTTCACACATGCCCGTTTTCGGGCTTATTTTACGGCTTATTTATTTTGACTTCTTTTTTGAGCCAAACCGTTTGTTTATGTGTTGCATATCGATCTTTTTTACAAAAAATCTCTATACATGCATGACTTTAAGCTGCTTAAATTAAAATTATGTAAATAGATAAAATTCATATAAAATTTTAGATAAATTTGACTCAAAACCCCAATATTGAATTCCGCTCTAAGGCGCACAAATACTATATAGTTGTTATATATCAACTAATTAAAAGGCTTAAAAACCGCATAAAAAAAATTTTAAAAAATTGAATTTTTTTGTGATTTTGATGAATTTTTATATCTAATAGGCAATATTAAGCACTTCAAATGCCATTGAGATCGGCATAATCACACTCAAATCTTTAGAGATCGAGCGATCTTGCATCGCATTTGCTGAAGCCGAAATATTAAGCCCAATTAAAGCCCCATGATCATCGATAATCATGCTCCCGCGCTCAGCGTTATCCAGCTCCAAATCACTCACAATAAGACCATTACGCGATATAGCACTCACAATCCCCTTATTTAGCATCAGCCCCTCGCTTTTAACGCGCCCGCCCAGCGCTAAGCTATATAAGCGGTCCCCTATATTTATCGCGCGATCCTTAAATCTGAAAACTGGCGCATCTATAGGCGCACTGCCTATAAGCTTGATTAACGCAATATCAGCTCTTTTATCAACGCGTAACACTTCCGCGCGCCCTGCCCCTTTATTCATTGGAAAGATAACACGCACCTGCCGTGCATCACCGACATTCTTGGCACTAGTAAGAATATGCCCCTCATGCGTAATCATAAAGCCCGAAGCCCTCGCGCCCTTATCAATCATAACAACAGCATTATCATAGCGCTGAACAGCGTCATTGAAATCTTTAACCTCACTATCGCCTCGCTCTACACGCACCTGCTCTTGCGGATCAAGAATGCGATCACGCTCATCAACGATGCCCGCCCCAGCTATACTTTGATTGTTAGCCGGTAAAATCCCCCTAACAATCAGCTCATAAAAGCTCTTATCTTGCGATAAATTAAGCGCCGCCATTTCAAATGCATCGAGCAATAAAACACTAAGCGCTTCGTTTTGCGTTAATTTACGCGCGGAGAAACCTTCCGTAGCCACATTTAAAACCACCTTGCGCTTTAAGCGATCATAAATGCTCCACTCAATCACCATGCGTGCTTGCCCTTCAGAGCGCCCAACGCCACCTAATATGAAATCGCCCGCCCCTTTTTTATGACATAGCTCTAACGATAACGCACTCAGCTTAGCCCCTATCGCATAATCTGCGGCTTTATCTTGATCCAGCGCATCAAACATAACCGCCTCAGAACCTGTCAGCTTGTAACCCTGCCCCTCTAGCGCATAATTAAAAGCCTGTTTCACATACTGCTCTTGAAGCGCCTCGCGGATAGAAGCACGCCCCAGCGCACCCTCATCTTTAAAGCAAAAATACCCCGCGCGTTGAACGCCAATATCACTACCCGGAGGAAATAAGAGCTTTAAATGAGAAAATTTTATCGGCGCAGGCTTATCACTTTCAAGCACCATCGGCAGATCATCAACTTCGCCCTGCTGCTCTATGGGCTGCGTCGCACAGCCACCGATAAGGCCTAAAACTGCAAGAACAGCCCCCAATTTAACCAATATATATGGAATTCTGATCATATTTTATGTTACTGTGCCCACATGTTTTAAACGCGCATTAATAATTACGCGTATAAACTTTAAAGCATAAACCATAAAGTGAAAAGCCATAAGGACACGAGAACAAGTGAAAAGAACTGCTAAACTCACCCGCAATACCCACGAAACTAAAGTCAGCCTTGAGGTCAATCTTGAAGGCGAAGGCACGTACAATGTGTCAACGGGTATTGGCTTTTTCGATCATATGCTTGAGCAACTCGCCAAACATGCACTCTTAGACCTAAATATCAAAGCGGAAGGTGATCTTCATATTGACGCCCACCACACAGCAGAGGATGTTGGCATTACCTTAGGCCAAGCCCTAAAAGAAGCAATCGGCGATAAAAAAGGTATCCGCCGCTATGGGCATTTCGATCTTGTCATGGATGAAGCGCGCATAACGTGTGCACTTGATCTCTCAAACCGCCCATACTTAAAATGGGATGTTAATTTCACAGTCGATAAACTCGGTGAAATGGATACTGAGCTCTTTCAAGAATTCTTTCATGCCCTCGCTGGTAATGCAGGCATAACACTTCACATCACCCAGCTTGCAGGCACGAATAACCACCATATTATTGAAGCAGCCTTTAAAGCCTTTGCGAAAGCCCTACGCATGGCACTCGAAACAGATCCTCGCGCTGCTAATCAATTACCAAGCACAAAAGGCGCATTATAACAACGCGCTAGCCCTTCATATAGCTCAGTGCGAGATGCGGAAGATATTCAAAATCATCCATATTTAAAGGCAAGCCTCTAGATAGGTCGCAATGCCTAAGCCCTTCATCTAGCCCCATCACCGCTGCATTCATAAAAGCACGCTGTGCGTATTCTTTGTTTTGAAAGCCGCTTTGCTCATCATTGAAGATATCGCCTAACATTAAATTTGCGATCCCGCAATGCGCACTGCCTATCTTGGCGTTGGCAATATAGGTCAAACGGAAAACCGCCGCAGGAATATTGCCACTATAATAATCCTCACAAGCATCTTTGAAATCTTTCGCATGTGAGCGTGCAGTTTCTATATAGAAAAATTCACTCATAACCTGTTCTTTATAATTTTATTATTATAAGGGCAGATTAATCATTTAACGTAAGTAATGCAAATTATATAATATACTTAACCTCAAGAACCGCTATCTCGCTAATCTCACCATCGACACGTACACGCCTTATATCGCCCACTTCGGCCTTTAATAAGGCTTTACCAACAGGGCTTTGCCAATTAATTTTGCCTTGAGAGAAATCAGCCTCATCCTCCCCGACAAGCTGCACGCTCACTTCTACATCATTGCCGTTGGCATCTTCACGAACATAAGTCACTTGTGCGCCGAAAAACACGCGCTTTAAGCCTTGCTGATTCTTAGGGTCAACAATTTCCGCATTTTCCAAACGTTTTTTAAGATAGCGCAAACGCCCATCAATCTGACGCAAACGCTTTTTATTATAGATATAATCACCATTTTCCGAGCGATCACCATTACCCGCCGCCCAGGACACAATTTCACAGAATTTTGGGCGCTCTTTATGGATCAGATGATCCTGTTCATCCGCTAGTGCCTTATAGCCAGAAGGCGTCATGTAATAAATAATATCGCTCATTAAATGCTATAAAAACTATTCAGTGTCAAAAAGTGATTAATTACTCTCAAACATAGGGCTATAAGCAATATTTTTCAAGCCAATGGACATAGTGACGCTGGGACTTAACTCAAGTTACATCAAAAGGCCTTAGACACAATTGCACCACATAATAAGAGGATTGATCAAGCCTAAGACAAGATGAAACACTCAATAGATATAATGTAATCTATTGTGGCCCACGTATAGAGTGCTGGTTCACAAGCACAGGGTTATCTAAAAACTCATTAATTTCACTTAAGATACGCCTGTTAGCATTATCATCTGAATTAAAAACATATTCACCAGAACACTCGGCAAGCAAACTATTGATATGAAAGCTCTGATCTTTAAGTGCATTCAGCCACAAAATACGCGCATCAAGATCCTCCTGCATTAAAATCATAGCAACATTATTAAAAAGCTCTTCCAAAGGAGCTTCATTATTATCTAACAGAGCTAAACGCGCCTTATTAATGTCTATATTGAACGCATTACTAAGAGCTTCTTGGCGCTCCTCATCCGTTAATGCCACCATGTCATTTGAAACAGTCTCATTTTTTTGTTCAGCCTCAACTGCACAAGTGCTAAATCCACCCGCAAACATTCTGAAATCTCCCTAACTCAGTAAATTTTAATATATGACAATTAAAGAAATTATGACTAAGAGTCAAACTCTACGTTTCTTTAAAACTTCGCCATGAGCGGGGAAATTCTCATATGTCGTCATAGTCACAACATCATTCTTGAGAAGCTCAAAACCTGCCTTTGTGCATTTAGAAATACTTGTGCGCTTGAGGAAATCCCACACAGACGTACAGCTATATGTATGCGCCCAGCCTCCTGTCGGCAAGACATGATTAACGCCTATACCATAATTACCAAGGGAAGACGGCGTATATTCACCGATTAAAATTTCACCAGCATGCCTTAATTCGCGCGCAACCTCCTCAGCATTCTCGACTTTCAAATGCAGATGCTCTGGCGCATAAGCATTAGAGACCTCGATCGATTGCTCCAAGGAGTTCGTCAAGATAATCCCGCCATAATCCGCCATAACCTTTGCACATATCGATCTATGTGGCTCTGGCAGCTCTGCGATCACCTTAGGAAGATTTTCTAAAACATATTGCGCGAGCGCTTCATCATGCGTAACAAGCAGCGCCGCACTATCCTCGCCATGCTCAGCCTCATTCAAAATATCCCAACATGTATTGTAAGGATCAGCCGAACTATCGGCTAAAATAATGCTTTCCGATGGTCCAGCCGGCATCCCCGGATCCATAACCACAGAACATAAACGCTTTGCCGCCGCCACATAAGGTGAACCAGGGCCTAAAACCTTCTTCACCTGCGGTACGGATTCCGTTCCGTATGCAAGCGCTGCAATAGCTTGCGCGCCACCAACTTTATAGACATTCTCGACACCGCATAGTTTTGCCGTATAAAGCGTTGCATCATCTGTACGTCCTTCAGGCGTAGGCGGGGAGACAATCGCAATCGTCTCAACTCCAGCAATCTTCGCAGGGTGCGCAAGCATATAAAGCGCAGAAGGAAAAGCGCCTTTACCACGCGGCACGTACAGCCCTACAGATTCAATCGCAGAAACTTGTTCACCAGCAAAAACGCCCGGCTCAATTTCGACCATCCAAGGCTTTTCAACCCGCGCCATTTGCTCTTCATGAAAACGTTTTACATTATCAGCGCAATGCTTAATCGCAGCCTTTAAGCTCTCATCTAAAGATTTTTCCGCCAGCGCGAAATCCTCTTCACTCGCCTTAATATCGGCTATTTCGCATTTCTCAAATTTAAGCGCATATTCGCGCAAGGCATCATCACCGCGCAGTTTCACCTCTTCAATGATCGGCTCAACAACGTGAACCACATCATCAATATTAGCCTGCGAGCGCCGCATCACGCGCACGCGCACATCCTGGTCGGTTTCATCCCATTTGAAATAATTTATGCTCATAAAAGGCTTTCTAATCCGTTTGGACTAAGAAGGCAAGTAAACTTAGTCTCTCGACATTTTCTACAAACACGCTATAAACGCTAATCATGACAAAGCAATATATTACCATCATCGATTATGGCTCAGGAAATCTTCGCTCCGCTGCCAAAGCGTTCGAACATATCATCAACGAGAAAAACATCGATGCCGAAGTCATCATATCCGGCAAAGCTGAGGATATAGAGCGCGCAACGCGCCTTGTCCTACCGGGGCAAGGTGCCTTTGGTGATTGCATCGATAATCTGCAAACAAGCGGGCTAATCAAACCCTTAGAAAAGGCTGTTTTAGAGAATAACATTCCATTCCTTGGTATCTGTGTTGGCATGCAACTTCTTGCCACGAGGGGCCTAGAACATGGCTCGCATGCCGGTCTAGATTGGGTGCCGGGTATCGTCACGCCTATAACCCCAAATGATAAGAGCTTAAAAATCCCGCATATGGGCTGGAATGACGTGCATATCGCCCATTATGAAGGCTCCGCACCAGAGCAAAATAACACGCATTTTGTGCTGCGCAGCGCAGAAAATTCAGCCGAAAATGCAAAAGATTATTACTTTGTTCACTCTTATATGTTCGAATGTGAATATGACCATCATATTTTAGGCGTAGCAGATTATGGTGGGGACATAACAGCCATAGTCGGGCGCGATAATATTATCGGGGTACAATTCCACCCTGAAAAAAGCGCTCAAAGCGGATTAGAGTTACTGGAGCGATTCACACTCTGGGAAACATAACAATAACAACAATAATAAAATTATGACATGATATGAGAGAGGAGCCCGCTTAGATGAGTGAATATATGATGAAACCTGTGAGCGCCACTCCCACAGTTGAAAAAATTGAGAGCCTTTCCCTTCCAGACCTAAATGATTTATGCGACGCTACAGATGCGGCCATTGAAGGCGGCGGTGGTTTTGGCTGGCTAGAGCTCCCAGCCCGCGAAACCTTAGAGCGCTATTGGCAAGGCGTCATTGCCATGCCAGCACGTATTTTACTAGTCGCGCGTCTGGACGGCGTAATTTGCGGCACATGCCAGCTTTGGAAACCACCTCACAACAACGAAGCCCAAGCGCATATCATCCAGCTGACAACAAATTTTGTAGCGCCTTGGGCACGCGGTCACGGCCTTTCAAAAATGCTTGTCCAACATGCTGAAAAAACTGCCCGTGATGAGGGGTTCTCAGTCCTTAATCTTGATGTACGCGAAACAATGACCCGCGCTATAGAAGTCTATGAAAGCTTAGGCTTTATTCGCTTCGGCACGCATCCTTTCTATGTGAAAACGCAAAATCAAATCATCAAAGGCCATTATTATTACAAGGCCGTCGATCCAAAAGCGCTTGAAACATAGCGCTTTTCTCACTAATTTTTACTTTCCACTAGGCGCAAGCAACGAAAAGGTGTTAAACACCCTTAAAGCTTTTTAGTCGTTCATATCTTCTTTTGACAAGGCATGAATGACAACGCGTATATAAATACGCTAGGAACGAAGCAACGCAGTAAAAAGTAAAAAAGGAAGTGACGATATGATTATATATCCAGCGATTGATTTAAAGGACGGCCAATGCGTACGCCTATTCAAAGGCGATATGGATCAAGACACTGTATATAACGATAATCCCGCAGCGCAAGGCGCTGAGTGGGCCGCTGATGGCTTTGGCTGGATTCACATCGTTGATCTTAACGGTGCCATTGATGGCCGCCCTGTGAATGAAGACGCTGTCAAATCAATCATAAAAGCGGTTGATGTCCCAGTTCAGCTTGGCGGCGGTATTCGTACACTTGCACAAATTGAAAACTGGCTGATGGAAGGCGTAAGCCGCGTTATCCTCGGCACAATCGCACTTAAGAACCCTGATATTGTCCGCGAGGCTTGTGATCTTTTCCCTGGCCAAATTGCTGTCGGCATTGATGCAAGAAATGGCATGGTGGCCACTGAAGGCTGGGTCGAGGAAAGCGATATGCCTGCAACTGAGCTTGCAAAAATGTTCGAAGATGCCGGCGTATGCACAATTATCTATACCGACATTGATCGCGACGGTACAGGCCAAGGCGTTAATATCGACAGCACAATCGCTTTGTCAAAAGCCAGCTCAATCCCTGTTATTGCTTCTGGCGGCATTGGTAATCTCGATGATGTATACGCTGTTAAAAGAGCCTCGATGGATCATAATATTAACGGCGTCATTATCGGCAAAGCCCTCTATGATAACCGCGTAAACCCTGCCAAAGCCCTCGCAATTGCAACAAGTGAAGAGCTAGAAGTCTCAACCCTCGCCAGCAATGATGGCTAAAGAACAGGAATAATCTTGATGCTCAAAACAAGAATCATCCCCTGCCTCGATATCGATAAAGGTCGCGTAGTCAAAGGCGTGAATTTTGTAGATATTATTGATGCAGGTGATCCCGTTGAACAAGCCAAAATCTATAACGCTCAAGGCGCGGACGAACTTTGCTTTTTAGATATTACCGCCACACATGAAGGCCGTGATACCATTATTCACATGGTCGAACAAGTTGCCTCCGAAGTCTTTATCCCATTAACTGTTGGCGGCGGCATTAGCGAAATCAGCCATATCCGCAACCTCCTCAATGCGGGCGCAGATAAAGTCTCCATCAATTCAGCCGCCGTTAAAAGACCTGAATTCGTGCGTGAAGCTGCAGAAAAATGCGGCTCACAAGCTATTGTTGTTGCTATTGATGCCAAAGCCAAAGAAGACGGCACTGAAGGCTGGGAAATCTTCACTCATGGCGGGCGTAAAGGTACGGGAATAGACGCTGTTGAGTGGGCACAAAAAATGGCAGAATACGGAGCAGGAGAAATTCTACTCACCTCAATGGATAGAGATGGGACCAAGCAAGGCTTTAACATCCCTCTCACACGTACAGTCTCCGATGCTGTAAATATACCGGTCATCGCCTCTGGCGGCGTCGGTAATCTAGACCACCTTGTTGAGGGCGTTACTGAGGGGCATGCAAGCGCTGTACTTGCCGCATCCATCTTTCATTTTGGTACATACACCATTCAACAAGCGCGCGAAGCTATGAAACAAGCAGGAGTACCCACTCGATGAGCCATCAAGACCATATAATCAATAAACTCTATGAAATCCTTCAGCAGCGTAAAAACGAGGACGCCGAAAAATCTTATGTCGCCAGCCTTTACGCAAAAGGCGCAAAGAAAATCGGAGATAAAATCACCGAAGAAGCTGATGAAACTGCTGTAGAAGTCCTCGCCCTCGAACAAACACCAGATAATGCTGAAGTGCGCGAAGATTTCACAAAAGAAGCCGCAGATTTACTCTTTCACTTACTCGTTGGCCTCGCATATCATGATGTGCCACCACAAGACGTATTCAAAGTTTTAGAAGATCGTTTTGGCACATCAGGCCATGTAGAAAAAGCAAATCGAAGCGCTTAGATATACACAAAGCTTATCTAAACAACATGCACATTCGTAATAGCGCGCTCATCACGAAGCTCTTTAGGCTTGTTCTGCTCATCTAAGAACACAACTTTAGGCTTCCAGCTTTCCGCAGCAACCGCATCCATCGACGCATAAGCGCAGATAATCACTAAATCGCCAGTCTGCACAAGGCGCGCCGCCGCGCCGTTAATACCGATAACGCCACTCCCACGCTCACCTAAAATCGCATAAGTCGTAAAGCGCTGCCCATTATTAATATCCAGCACATCAACCTGTTCATTCGGCAATATACCTGAGAGCTCTAGCAAATCAGGATCAATCGTGATCGAGCCTTCGTAATGCAGATCAGCCTGCGTTACGGTCGCTCTATGGAGTTTTGATTTGAGCATTGTTACAAACATAGGGTATATATAGGAGCACAGATTTAAAAAAGAAAGGGTTTTCTCTCATGTCTTATGACGACAATAATATTTTCGCAAAAATCCTACGCGGCGAGATACCATGCGATGAGGTTTATCGTAACGAATATGTCCTTGCTTTTAATGATATCGCTCCACAAGCCCCACACCATATCCTCGTCATTCCAACTGGCAAATATGTCTCAATTGATGATTTTGGACGCAATGCTAGCGCTGAAGAACTACAAGCTTTTTACAAAGCGATTGATGAAATTGTTGAAGAAAAAGGCCTCAAAGAAAAAGGCTTCCGCTGCATCGCTAATACACGTGAACATGGCGGGCAAGAAGTCCCGCATTACCACATGCACATACTAGGCGGTCAGCCAATAGGGCCAATGGTTAGCAAGTAATAACACTCACGCCTCTATACACCTGGAAACTGAATAATATTATCACTATACTGAGCAGTCTGTGCACCAATAACGCACGGCTCTAGCGCAGCGTCCTCTGCATCAGCTAGCGCCTCCGCCTGCTCCAAAACACACTCTGCAATCAAAGCATGTGAATCTGCTTGCACGAGTAGTACACGGCATAGCTCTGCCACATCAGGGCTACGCCCTTGCAATATGCTCGATGCATTTTCTAAAAGCTCCGATAAAGCCCCCAAATCCTCTGGCACATGCTTTAATCGCTCATACACATCCATATCATCTAGCGGCTGCTGAGAGGCATGATCCAACCATAGCTCGCCATATTCTTGCGTCATACGCGCTGCTTCCATCTTTAAAACAACAAAATGCGCACTCATATGAAGATATTTCGCAGCAATTTTTTCTGCGGCCATCGCAATAGAGAGCAAAGCACTATCAGGCTGCTGTTCCGCCAAAGCATCATGCAACCCATAACATGTCGCATCATCCATCGCGCTGCGCCCATCTACAATATCTTGCGCCACAACTGGCACTTCTAAACGAACATGTAAACTGGCTAATTCTCTATCACTCAACATTGTTTAATTCCTTAAATAATTATGTTCTTAAACACTGTCTTAAACTGTAAAGGTAAACGAAGCCTTAACGCCGCTAAACTAAATCAGGATTTTTTTCAAAAACCCTAAGAACCATGGGCTTTAGAAGGTTTTTCAATATATGTGGACAAAAACCTCACCCCTAAAAAAAGAAAATGTTTTTGCTTTGTTCTTTTTGTGCTATTAAAAGTTGAGAAATAAGAATTCATAAACACAGAGATATAAGGCAAACATAAAATGGTAGCCTCGATAAACACAGTTTCGTTCCAAGGCATCGACGTGCACCCGGTCGATGTTCAGGTGCAAATATCTAACGGCCTGCCTGCCTTTACGATTGTCGGCCTACCTGATAAAGCAGTCGCCGAGAGTAAAGAGCGCGTACGCGCCGCTTTGCATGCTCTAGGCATCTCCATGCCACCAAAGCGCCTAACCATTAACCTTGCTCCCGCAGATATTTCCAAAGAAGGAAGCCATTACGACCTCCCTATAGCCTTAGGCGTACTCGCCGCCATGGATGTCTTGCCCAAAGAAGAGCTACGCAAAATGACTGTGCTAGGCGAGTTATCTCTTGATGCCACCATAAGAGCCGTCACAGGCATTCTTCCTGCTGCCATTTACGCAGCCGGCAATGATAATGCGCTCATTTGTCCTTCCGATTGCGGCGGCGAAGCGGCATGGGCAGGCGATCACCTCTCCATTATTGCCGCCACCAATCTGTTAGAGCTGATCAACCATATTCGCGGCCAAGCAACACTTCCCCGCCCCAGCCCAAAGCTCCAGGAACAGCAAGGCCATAAACCAACCGATCTAAGCGATATAAAAGGCCAAGAAAGCGCCAAGCGCGCACTCGAGCTAGCAGCAAGCGGCGGCCATAACATGCTTATGATAGGGCCTCCCGGCTCTGGAAAATCTATGCTCGCCAGCGCTCTACCAGGAATCTTACCACCATTATCGGCGCGCGAAGCCCTCGAAGTCTCCATGATCCAGTCTCTAGCTGGCAACCTGCCTGAAGGCGGCCTTGTTAAAACCAGACCTTTTAGAGACCCGCATCATTCCGCTTCACTCCCGGCCCTTATTGGCGGTGGCCATAAAGTACGCCCCGGCGAAATCTCTCTCGCTCACAATGGCGTACTCTTCTTAGATGAGCTACCGGAGTTTTCCCGCTCAAGCCTAGAAGCCCTGCGACAACCATTAGAAACACGCCAAGCGCTTATTGCTCGTGCCAATCAACATGTACGCTACCCTGCACGCTTTCAGCTTATAGCTGCTATGAATCCTTGCCGCTGCGGGCATTTAGGAACAAATGAAATGGAATGCACAAAAGCGCCGCGCTGTGGTAGCGATTATCAATCTAAAATCTCAGGCCCCGTACTCGATCGCATGGATATACAAATTGATGTGCCCGCCATTTCCATCGCTGATTTAAGTGCTCCCAAATCACCAGAAACCAGCGAAGTTGTACGTGCCCGCATACAAGCCGTACATACTCTACAAAATAAACGCTTTAAAGCCCTTAATGCCCCAGAACATATATCACTAAACGCTCATGCAGATGGCGCACTTCTTGAAAAAATAACGGCCCTTGAGCCACAAGCCGCAGAACTTCTCAACCGCGCCGCCACACAAGCTAAACTCTCAGCCAGAGGCTATCACCGCATGTTAAAGCTCGCACGCACCATCGCCGACATGCAAAGCATTGCTGAAAATCGTACAATAGAGGTAATCGAGAAAAAACAAATCGCCGAAGCTTTAAGCTACCGGCGACTTATTCTCCCCATTTAAACAGATTTAACTAACGACGTTCCTCGCCATTTGGAATAATGCGCGGCTGCAAAGCAACCTCAAATAGCTCTTCCTGATAGCGATGTGCTACCTGCGCAGGGGCGTTCATATTTTGATTTACATTCTGCGACACATAACGCGCCATAAAACTCGCCCATGAGGCATTAGGCATAGCTAAGGAGCGATGCTCTGTTTCTGCCTTACGCAATAAACGACGCAGCTCTTGCCCTGTCATCTCGGGGCGACCCAAAGCTGCTTTAAATTCTGATAAAGCCATAGAAGCAAAAGCAGCGTAATCCGCATTCACACTATCATATTGGCCGTACGCTTCACGTGTTTCATCGATCAAGCGACGTATTTCTTTATTTAATGCTATACTCATATCTTTCAGGCCTCCCCTAAAGCCAAATTGCTTATAATTTTATATATTGTGTTTCTTTCACTTCATTTAATCGCGCTTAAAAGACTAAAAAACTATTTCAAATTCCCTGTAATAATCCTATAAGAACGACTAATAGACGAAAAACATCGTCTCATAAGAAAAATCATTAATGCAAATTTCATTATACTGCACTGCAATAAAATGAAATAAAATTACCTCCAAAATTGAGGTTAAGAGAATAAAAACAAAGGATTAGCATATTATGACACGCGCATTCATCTTCCCGGGACAAGGCTCACAATCAATCGGCATGGGTAAAGAGCTATTCGAATCATTCGCGCAAAGCCGCGCTGTTTTTGAGGAAGTCGACGACGCGCTTGGACAAAAGCTTTCCAGTCTCATATTCGAAGGCACTGAAGAAGACCTCAATATGACAGAAAACACACAACCGGCCCTAATGGCCGTCTCTGTGGCGGCAATGCGCGCCTTAGAAGCCGAAGGCGCTTTCAGCCTAGCAGATAAAGCCTCTTATGTTGCTGGTCACTCTCTCGGCGAATATTCAGCCCTTACAGCTGCTGGCGCCTTTTCCGTTAGCGATGCTGCACGACTGTTAAAATTACGCGGCCAAGCAATGCAAAAAGCTGTGCCGGTTGGCGTAGGCTCAATGGCAGCCATCATTGGCCCAACACTTGAAGAAGTGGCTGAAATCGCTAAAGACGCTGCCCAAGGCGAAGTCTGCGAAGCAGCAAATGACAACTCTGTCGGTCAAGTCGTTGTCAGCGGCCATAAAGATGCTATTGCGCGCGCCGTCGAAATCGCGTCTGAGCGTGGCGCTAAACGCGCCGTAATTCTACCCGTCAGCGCCCCTTTCCACTGCGCCCTCATGCAACCAGCTGCCGAAGCCATGCAAGAAGCCTTGAGCAACACGCAAATTAGCGCACCAAGCGTCCCTGTTGTTGCAAATGTCATCGCAAGCGCTACACAAGACCCTGATGAAATCCGCAAGCTCCTCGTTAGCCAAGTCACTGGCGCTGTACGCTGGCGCGAATCAGTAATCTGGATGAAAGAACAAGGCGTAACTGAGATGATGGAAATCGGCGCTGGTAAAGTGCTCTCTGGCCTTATTCGCCGCATTGATCGCGAGATTAGCTGCAGTGCAGCCGGCACACCTGATGAAATCAAAGCCCTCATCGAAAAATTAAGCTAACCATACCATTAAAGGGAGGGGCTTATAGCGCTGTGTGAGCAGAACCCTTAAGCAAAAGCCTTAGCCAGTGGCTTCGCCAAATATTCCAAAGCAGTTTCTAAAGACTCATTAGAATTCGCCACAATCAAACCTTGATGTGTATCATCAAGCTTATAATCCTGCCCGCTCCAATTAGCGACAACCCCGCCCAGCGCCTTCGCCATAGCAATACCCGGCAAATGGTCCCAAGGATAAGTCACGCGATAGAGAAGAAAATCCACATCCCCTTGAAACAAGAGAGGGTAAGCCACAATAGACGGCTCACGCGCCTGCGTCATTTCGAAATAAGCATCATTTTGATTGAGCACCTTTTGAAATTCTTCATGCACATACAGCTTATAGCCAGCCCAGCCGCGCACGACCGAATCTTCTTGCTCTTTTTGCGCGCCAAAACGGCTATAAAACCCGTTCTCTTGATTATAGTGCAGCCCATAATCTTTATAATATCCAGTGAGATTCCCTTTGCTAACCTCATAAAACCAGCCGCCCAGATACTCCCCCTTATAAAGCAGCGCCACCATAATCCCAAAACCGCCACGCTGATATATAAAATTCTTAGTGCCATCAATAGGATCAACAACCCAAACCGGCTTATCTGCTTGCACAAGATGCGATAAAATCTCCGGATTCTCGCTGTACTCTTCCTCACCGATAAACAACGAATTTGGAAGGATCTTTAGCAAACCCGCTTTCAAAGCCCGCTCACTGCGTACATCAGCGATCGTAAAAGGATCATTCAACCCTTTAAACTCAACATCTTTTTCTTGTAAATCCCCATAGCGCGGCAAGATTTCCTGCTCAGCAACATCTTTGAGCAAAATCTCTATATTTTCGATTTGTGATTTTGAGAGCATATTTCCCCTGCCTCGCTAGCATAGATTGACCAAGATAAAGGCTATGAGCGCTAAAAGCAATGCTAACAGCTTTAAAGGAAATTACGAGATAAGCTTTTTAAAAACCTTAAGCGCCGACAATTTGCGTAGAATAATGCTCATGCGCGCCCCATCCAGATGCGATCAAACCTTTTAGAGCCGTTTTAGCCCATAAAAGCGCAGAAGACACATCATGTTGCTGTAATTCTGTATGCTGTATGCATATCACGCGGCGCAAACAGTCAAAATTCTCTGTAATATCTTTCAGATCCTCAACATCCACATAATAAATCTCAGCATCCGCGCTTTGCTCTAAAACAGTCTCATATAAATCCTGTAGTGCATTAATAAAATCATTCACACGCGGACGCTCATTTTCATCCAAATCAACATGCGCAAAAGCCGAACACACCGCATCATGAAAAGCCTCTACACCATCAGCCAGCGTAAAATCATGCCCTTCGCCTTGCGGAGCAAAATGCTGTGTTATATTAAGTAAATGCGCTCTAGAGAGAGGAAATGCACGCTCTTCGCCTTGCGCATGCGCTTTCCCATTATGGATATGTTCAATCATTTACACGCCTTATCTAAACCTGTCCCGTTCCTAGTAGAATAGCAAATATACCAAGCACCAGAATATAAAAATCTACAGCAAAATTATAATTATGTCAAACATATTCACCCTTGTGACGATTATACAAAGAATAAAAGCACGTGTAATTTTGGGCATTGACTTCAAAGGACGGGACTTATAATCCTGTAAACATAAAAAATAAAGAGGTTTTTGAAAATTATGTTCGATTTAAGTGATAAAAAAGCACTTGTAACAGGTGCAACTGGTGGAATTGGCGGAGAAATTGCTAAGGCTCTACACGCTGCAGGCGCGCATGTTGGCATTTCTGGACGCAACACTGACAAACTTCATGCCTTAGCTGAAGAACTAGGCGATCGCGTTACAATCCTAACCGCTGATCTTTCAACAGCAGAAGCAGCGAAAGAGCTTGCAAAACGTGCAGAAGAAGAAATGGGCCAAGTTGACATTCTCGTCAATAACGCTGGCCTAACCCGTGATGGTCTATCTATGCGTATGTCTGATGAAGACTGGCAAACAGTTATTGATGTCAATATGACCTCAACCTTCAAACTGGCGCAAAGCCTACAGCGCGGCATGATGAAACGCCGTTATGGTCGTATCATCAACGTCGCCTCTGTTGTTGGCGTTACTGGTAACCCTGGCCAATGTAACTATGTCGCCTCTAAAGCTGGCATGATTGGCTGGTCTAAAGCTATGGCGGCAGAAGTGGCCTCACGCGGCATCACAGTAAACTGTATTGCACCGGGCTTTATCGCAACAGCAATGACAGATGCGCTTAATGATGACCAAAAAGCAAAAATCAATGGCACAATCCCTGCCGGAAAAATGGGCTCTAGTGAAGATATTGCAGCAGCAGCGTTATATCTAGCAGCTCAAGAATCTGGCTATGTTACAGGCCAAACCATTCATGTGAATGGTGGCATGGCAATGATATAATCACTATTGTGGTTTTAAACGAGTTAAGCCGCTTTCGAGCGGCTTTGCTATTTGTACTTCCTCAAAGGAATTAAGTGGATTGTCAGTGGGAGCATCACGCTTACATGTGCTTTCATAAGCCTGACTATCATCATCATGTGTCCACAAATAAAAGCGCTCAACCTGCCCCCAGCTAATAAATAATTTCGCGCGTTCTACATCAAGCGATCCATCATATGAACCAATAATTTGCCCATTATCCGCTTTCTCGGTGAGTGTAAAGTTACCATGCCCATCCTTCATCTGAACAGGAACTTCTATATTTAAATCTAACACATAAATATCATCACCATCCTCAACCATTGCGACTGCATGCCCACCTGAAAAGACAACATTGTCCTGATCATTTGCATATTCGAGGTGACCACCAAAAACACCCACATCCTGAACACCCGAAAGATGTAAAATAGTCGCCTCAAACAAAGCATAATTATCGCAATCACCATAATAACGCCCGTTTAAATGGTGATTCACAAGTTGATAAAGAGATACCCCGCTGCAATCATCCTCGTCTGTATAAGTGAAACGAGAAAGCGTAAAATCGTGCACAGCCTGTAATTTCTCTTGAAGCGGGAGGTCTTTAATCTCCCCAACAAATTCAGCAATAAAATCAGGCACTTCATCAAGAGATGGCATATCCAGACCACTCCCTTTTGCAAGTTCTTCGAACTGCCCATTATTGGTATTAAACTCATCACGCATACGCCGCGTAAAGGAAGCCTTATCACGCTGCTCTTCTCTTAATCGTTGAAAAAGTTTTTGATCCATATCGCCCTTCCCGTGCCTTAAAGCTAGCAGGGAAAGATAAATAAACGCTTAAAAATAAGGCTTTATATAAAATCAAGCGCACAGAGATGATCAAAAAACGCTTCTACATTATGCTGTTCTTCACGCGGATAAGCATTTTTAATTAAAAAATATGCCCGAATAAGCTTTTGATGCGCGCTTAAAACAAGGCGATGGCGCACATAATTTGACCCCATCTCTTTGCGCTTATCCCCTTCAAGCTTGTCCCATTCATGAAAAAATGCCTGCTGATCCTTAATGGCTCCTATCAATAACGTTTCAGCCTCTTTTAAATGCTTAGGCGTATTTACAACTTCAAAAGAAGAAAGCGCTTTATGAACTTGCGCATCATAATCTTGAACATTTAGGCTCTTATCCTGCCCCCAAAAACCTCTCAAAGCCATAACACGCGCACGCACTGCTATATCGGCAACGTAAAAATAATGCTCCAAATATTTTGCATCCGCTTTAGCAAGACGAGATTGCTGAGCATCAAATGTTGTCTGCTTATGCGGGATGGCTTTATAGGCATCGCTCACACTCATATCCTGCGCAAAAGACGGCATAGAAAAACATAAAAGCAGTAAACACATTAAAACTCGAAAAAACATTTACACCCTCCTCGCTCTGAATATTCAAACTATCAAACAACAATAAATAAAAACTTAAATAAAATATCTATATTTTCTAAAGCCATTACGTGTAACATAGAAGCCATGGACACACTTATTATCTTTGATTGCGACGGGACCCTCGTAAATAGCGAACATCTTTATAATTCAATAACCGCAGAGCTTCTCAACGAGCTCGGCTATGCTGAATATACTCCCGAATTATGCCTTGAGCTTTTCGCTGGCCATAGCTGGTCTACTATTCGCCATATCATTGAGGCGCGCCATAGCGAGCCGTTACCTGACGATTTAATCCCACGCTATATCCGAATCGCTAATCAAAAAATGCATCACGACTTTGATGCTACGCCCAACGCGAATAAGGTTGTCAGCGATTTTCACGGCAAGCATAAAATCTGCGTCGCCTCAAATGGAGAGCGTAATAACGTTCTAAAAAGCCTAGAAGTTACAGATTTACTCCAATATTTCGAAGATCACCATATTTTCACAAAAATTCAAGTCCCGCGCCCCAAACCGGCACCGGACCTTTTTGAGTTCGCATGTGCACAAATGGATCATAGCCCTGATAAAGCGATCATCATCGAAGATAGCGCAACTGGCGTAGAAGCTGCAAAAGCAGCTGGAATAAAGGTTTTGGGCTATATCGGCGCGGCTCATGATAAAAATAAACAGGCAGAAAAGCTCAAAAAAGCTGGCGCAGACGTGCTCATCGAATGTCTTATCCACATTGAGAAGCATATTTAGCCTATTAAAATGCTTTGCTTCGCATACCCCCTATGCTAAGTCGTTTAAAAATGTCTTGCATTCGTAAATTTGCCTGATTAAAGTTCACGCGAGTTTGCAGGTGGCAATATCACCACGCAGACGTAATATTAATTAGTAAACCAAAAAGATAAGGAATTACGATGAGTGACGTAGCTGATCGCGTAAAGAAAATTGTTGTTGAGCACCTAAGTGTTGACGAAAACAAAGTATCTGAAGGAGCTAGCTTTATTGATGATCTAGGCGCAGACTCTTTGGATACAGTTGAACTTGTTATGGCGTTTGAAGAAGAATTCAACGTTGAAATCCCTGATGATGCAGCAGAAAACATCCAAACTGTTGGCGATGCTGTTAAATTCATCGAAGAAAACGCAGCTGCATAATCACCTTTATTAAGGTTTATGCACTTTTCAAATAAGAATTTCGATTCAGCCGCCCCATTGAGCGGCTGTCTTGCTATAAATAACTTAAGTTACACTGTCATTCAAATAGGCTTACCCCCCCTGATGAATGACGACACCGCGTATAAATACGCTAGGAGCGCTAACCCTGCTCCTTAATGAAATGAGGAAAAAATGAGAAGAGTTGTTATTACAGGCATGGGCATGGTCACACCTTTGGGGATGGGCGTTGATCATAACTGGAAAACCATCACAGAAGGTAAAAGCGGTATTAGACAAATCGAGCATTTCGATATTTCTGATATCACATCAAAAATTGCTGGCGTCGTTCCACGCACGAGCGATGAAAACCCAACCAATGGTGATTTCAACGCGGATCTTTATCACGAGCCAAAAGAGCAGCGTAAAACCGACATCTTCATAACATATGGTATGGCCGCCGCTCACGAGGCGATCGAAGATTCTGGCTGGAAACCTGCAAATGAAGAACAACAAAACCGTACAGGCGTACTCATCGGCTCCGGTATTGGTGGTCTAGACGAGATTTATAAAACATCAACGCTTCTGAATGAACGTGGCCCACGCCGCATTTCTCCATTCTTCGTACCAGCGGCGCTGATCAACCTCACTTCTGGCCATGTATCTATCAAATATGGGTATCGCGGTCCTAACCACTCCGTTGTAACTGCTTGCGCAACAGGGACACACGCTATTGGCGACGCAGCACGCCTTATCGCTTTCGATGACGCAGATGTCATGATCGCCGGTGGTGCAGAATCCGCAGTATGCCGTCTTGGCGTCGCTGGCTTCGCAGCCGCACGCGCGCTCACAACAGGCTATAATGATCGCCCGCAAGAAGCATCACGCCCATGGGATCAGGGACGCGACGGCTTTGTCATTGGTGAAGGCGCAGGTATTGTTGTCTTAGAAGAATATGAACACGCAAAAGCCCGTGGCGCTAAAATCTATGGCGAAGTCACAGGCTACGGCCTATCAGGCGATGCTCACCACATCACTAGCCCTGCAGAAGATGGCAATGGCGGCTACCGCGCTATGGAAGCAGCCCTTAAACGTGCAAAGCTTAACCCTGAAGATATTGACTATATCAATGCACACGGCACATCGACACCAGTTGGCGATGGTATTGAATTTGGCGCAGTAAAACGCCTCTTCTCTAATACACTCGATACTATTTCTATGTCCTCGACGAAATCTGCAATTGGCCACCTCCTTGGTGCAGCAGGCGCCGTAGAAGCTATCTATTCGGCAAAAGCCATAGAAACAGGCATCTTGCCACCAACTTTGAACTTAGAAAATCCATCTGAGAACTGCACAGGCATCGACCTCGTGCCAAAAGTTGCCAAGGAAAAAGAGGTCAAAACCGTTCTCTCCAACTCCTTTGGTTTTGGTGGAACAAACGCATCTCTTATCCTGAGCAAAGTTTAAAACACTTAAAAACACCGAGCGCTATGGGCTTAATAATTAGATTATTTTTTACATTTATTATTCTCTGCGCGCTCGCTGTTGCTGGTTTTGCAACCTATATCGGCTATAACTACGAAAAAAAGGGTGAACACAGCCAAAATGTTCATATCCTCATCGAGCGTGGCGATAATATTGCCGCCAGCCTCTATAGCCATAACCTTATTCAACAACCCCTTATCTTTAAAATCATAACCCGCATTAGCGGCGATGCAACACAGCTTAAAGCTGGCGAGTATGACATCCCCGCCGAAGCGTCTATGAAAGAAATCATCGCCCAGCTTGTTGAAGGCCAAACGATTGAACGCCGCTTTACGATTCGCGAGGGTCTCACCTCCTACGAAACGATTGAGCTCATCAAAAATGTTGAGAACTTACAAGGCAGCCCTTCTCGCATTCCTGCTGAAGGTGCGCTTTTGCCCAACACTTATGATTATCAAAAAAATGATCAGCGCGATGTCATTATTGGCCGCATGCAAAACGCCATGGAAGAGCTTTTAATCGAGCTATGCGCCCTTCCTGAAGGCGTAAGCTTTGATGCCATGCAGGATCTGCCTTGTGCAAATGCGCCATCGCCCCTCAAAACTGCACATGATGTTTTAACGCTCGCATCAATTGTTGAAAAAGAAACAGCTGTCCCAGATGAACGCGAGCGTGTTGCGGGTGTTTTCTTAAACCGCTTAAGAAAAAATATCGCCCTTCAAACCGACCCAACTGTAATTTACGCCATAACCAAAGGCGAACATAAAAATGATGGTAAAGGGCCTTTAGGACGCCGCCTTCTAAAAAAAGACCTCGCAATCGATAGCCCTTATAACACCTATAAATATCCCGGCCTACCACCTGGTCCGATTGCCAATCCGGGGGAAGCCTCTTTAAAAGCAGTCTTAAACCCTGAACAGCATGATTACATCTATTTCGTTGCTGATGGCTCTGGTGGACACGCCTTTGCGCGCACACTCACCGAGCATAATAATAATGTCGCCAAATGGCGTAAAATAAGAAAAAACCAATAGAAAGCGCCACAAAAGATGAGCGCCAACACTCATTTCCCCGCCCTTATAAAGATCGACTACGAACAGCCTGAAAATGCGCCAAAACAAGACGATAATGCAGATCAATTCTCACCTGCATTTCCGCGCTATTTTTTAAATAATCATGCAAAAAAAGGCGCTAAAATTTTCGACCCCTTCCTAGGCTTTGGAACAACAGCATTCATTGCTGAAGAGCTAGGTTTTACCCCCTTTGGCATAGAAGCCGATGAACTACGCTATCAATGGGCAGCAGGACAATTAGAGCACTGGCAAAACATACGTTGCGCTGATGCTTTTGATGCTCCTGATCTAGCTTTACCGAAAATGGATATGCTCATCACATCCCCGCCTTTCATGAAAATATCACAAAGCTGGAATCCTCTATATGCAGGTGATCCCCAATATAAAGGCTATGAGGCTTATCTTTTACGCCTAACTGAAATATTTATGAGGCTAAAACCCATACTTAAACGCGGCGCCCCTTTAATTATTCATTGTGACAATATAGAAGGCAAACCCTTCACACCGCTAAAACGCGATATGAGTTACGCTATCTCTAAAGCTGGATTTAAAGCTATCACTGAAATGAATATAATATGGGGCAAAAACGCGCCTCAAAACTATCCGCAAACATACGCGCTTATTTTTAAAAATTAATCGCTATCTTTGGATTTAGGGGGCTTTTTCCCCTTAGCTTGCTGCTGAGAGCCAAATCTTTTGGAAGAAGAACTATACCCTCCAGAGCCAGAACCCGTGCTTAGAGAACTACCTGAGCTATAATACCCCGCTTGTGAAGTGGAACCACCGCCACCACCGCCCATACCTGGACCAGACGGGCCACGCGGTGCAGCTCTTGGTGCAGCCCTCAAGCCAGCTTCTAAAGCAATCTGGCGCGCAAGATGCGGTGCAAATTGTAATGAAGACGGCATCGCATCGCCTAAAATACAGCCTTGCGTATTCTCATCACCCAAATCATCGCGATGAACTGGCTGACCAAACATGCATGATTTCACAAAATAGCCAAAAGCCTGCAGTGAGCTTTCACCTTGTCCGACATCTTTAAACATCTCTAAACGATAAGGATCATCCATAATCATCAAGGGCACTTGATAGGCTTGCGAAATATCCCCCTTCATCACCGCGCCGATATGAATAAGCGGCGACGCATCCAAAACAGCAAAATAATCCTGCTCCACAGGGATATTCAGCTCTAAATAATCCATATCCTTATATTCAAGCGTCAGCGTTGATGTTTCGAAATCCAAAACAACACAGGCCAATTTCTTAAAGAAATTCTGCGAAGCCAATAGCCCCGCCTCACCATCTTGCGTAAAAAGAAGATCTATATTCATTTAAAGGCTTTATCTCTTAGTAATGCTGCTTATACTAGTCTAACAGAATTAATACTGATCTATATAGAACTTCTTTTACCAATAACGAGCCAATAAAGCAGCCTTTCATGTGCGGAATAGCCGGATTTTATGACATAAACAGCACCCGCTCTAAAGCAGAGCAAAAATCCATCTGCGATAAAATGGAAAAAGCTCTGCATCACCGCGGCCCCGATAGCGCTGGCCTTTGGCAAGACCCTGAGATCAGCCTCAATCTTGCCCATAGACGCCTCTCTATTCTTGATCTCACAAAAGATGGCGCGCAGCCTATGGCCTCACAAACTGAGCGCTATGTCATCATTTTCAACGGTGAGATTTATAACTTCTTAGAGCTACAAAAACAGCTTGAAGATGGCGGCATGGTTTTTCGCGGCAGAAGCGATACAGAAGTCATCCTCGCCGCCACTGAATATTGGGGCCTGAACCAAACCCTACAAAAGCTCAGCGGCATGTTCGCCTTTGCCCTTTGGGATAGAAAAACACGTACACTTCATTTTGCAAGAGATCGCCTAGGCAAAAAGCCCCTCTATATCGGCTGGGCAGGCCAAGGTAAAAACTTAAACCTCACCTTCGCCTCAGAGCTAAAAGCCCTGCGCGTACATCCCGATTTCAAGGCCGCGATAAACCAGCAAACCGCCAACGCCTATATGCAAACAGGCTGGATCAACGCCCCGCAATGCATATATGAAGATGTTATCCAGCTCCCAGCCGGCCACCGTCTTTCTATCGAGCTGGAAAAGCTAACCGACAAACAAGACCTCCTCAAGCTTATCAACCCCTATTGGAGCGCCCCAGAAAGCGCGAAAATCAATAGCGCACAGCGCCTCAATATGGCTGAGCACGAGATCATCGAGCTATTTGAAAAGCAGCTCAGCACCTGCACAGCCCAGCGCATGATCTCAGACGTACCACTCGGCGCCTTTCTCTCTGGCGGCATCGATAGCTCCCTCATTACCGCGCTCATGCAAAAGCAATCAAACGCGCCAGTAAAAACCTACTCGATAGGCTTTGAAAATGCCGCTTTCAATGAAGCCGAGCACGCCAAAGACATCGCAAAACATCTAGGTACAGAACATCATGAGCATTACTGCACAAGCGAAGATGCCCTAAACGTCATCCCAAAACTCCCGCTAATCTATGACGAGCCTTTCGCAGATCAAAGCGCCATCCCTACCTACCTAGTAAGCGCCTTTGCCCGCAAACACGTCACCGTAGCCCTCTCAGGCGATGGCGGAGACGAGCTTATGGGCGGCTATAATCGTCACCTTCAAGGCCCTAAAATCGCCCGCATTATCTCGGCCATCCCCCACCCTATAAGAGCCCTTGCCGCAGCGCTCATCAAAACGATCCCGCCACAAACATGGCAGTCCTTAAAACAAAACAGCCCCCTTTTCGGCCAGCATATTCACAAAATGGCGCACAGCCTAAGTGCTAAAAACATAGAGCAGCTCTATGAGCGTATGCTCGGCAGTAAAGACGCCCAGTATCTCTTTCAAAACCCAGCCCTACCAAAAGTAGAAGGCTTAAGCGCTAGCGAGCATCTCATGCTTTGGGATGTACTCACCTACCTACCTGGTGATGTCCTTACAAAAGTAGACCGCGCCTCCATGGCATGTTCTTTAGAAATCAGAAGCCCGCTCTTAGACCACCGTCTTTTCGAACTCAGCTATTCAATCCCGCAAAATTTGAAAATCAGAAATGGCAAAGGCAAATACCTCCTACGCCAAATTCTACAAAAACATATCCCCGAACAACTTTTTGAACGTCCAAAACAAGGCTTTAATATTCCTCTCGATGAATGGCTACGTACAGATCTTAAAGACTGGGCGCATGATCTACTCGATGAAACCGCACTAAAACAGCATGCCTTTATGAATCACAAGCAGATCAAAACAATGTGGAATGCCCATCTCAATGGCAAAGGCAATCACGCGCAAAACCTATGGGCTGTTATCATGTTCCAATCATGGTATAAGCAATGGATGAATAAATAAGTATAAAGGGGGGTACAAAACCATGAAAATCGCAATTACTGGTGGCTCAGGCTTTATCGGCACACAGCTTTGTACGCTCTTAAAAGCACAAGGCCATGAAATCGTTATTATTGATATCGCGCCATCTAAAGCCTTCCCGAATGAGCGCCTTGATGTCGATGTAACAGACTTACCCGCCCTTGAAAACGCCCTACAAGGCTGCGAAGCTATCTATCACTTGGCTGCTGAGCATAGAGATGACGTACAACCTATTGAAAAATATTATGACGTAAATGTTGAAGGCGGCAAAAACGTAGCCAATGCTGCAGAAAAGCTCGGCATTAACAAAATCATCTTCACCTCAACAGTCGCGGTCTACGGCCTTGATAAAGGAGCCTCTACAGAGCAAGACACACCCGATCCTTTCAATGATTACGGCCATTCTAAATGGCAAAGCGAGCAAGCCTTTAATGAATGGGTTCAAGCCGATCCCAAACGCACACTGACAACTTTACGCCTTGTGGCAACATTTGGCGTTGGTAATCGCGGCAATATTTACAATCTTCTCAACACCATAGCCAGCGGCAAATTCATCATGATTGGCAATGGCAATAACCACAAATCCATTGCTTATGTCGGTAATGTTGCGGCCTTCCTAAACAATGTTTTACATCTAAATGCAGGCAAGCATCTCTATAACTATGCCGATAAACCCGATCTCAATATGCTGGATATGGTTGAGCAAGTCTATAAAACCTTAGAGCGCAAATTTCCACCCAAAGCCCCTTATATCGTAGGTCTATTAGGTGGCTATGTTTTTGACATTCTCGCCAAAATGACAGGACGTACATTCCCGATCAGCTCTATTCGCGTAAAAAAATTCTGCGCAGATACAGTTGTTGATGCCTCAAAACTCAAAGAAACAGGCTTTATACCGCCATTTTCACTAAAAGAAGGCCTAAAAGAGATGATTGAGGCTGAATTTTTAAATAAAAAAGCTAATAACACCCAAAATCATGCAAAAGCAGCCTAAATACACACAAATTCATGAATAAAAAGCTCTTATACGTTATAAATCACATAGATTGGTTCTGGTCACACCGTTTACCACTAGCGCAGGCTGCACAAAATGCAGGTTGGGACGTACATCTAGCCGTCACAGATGCCGACAAAGATGAACAGCTCAAATCATATGGCTTCACAGGTCATGATCTTCCAAAATCTGACCAAGGCTTCCTCCCATTTACAATTTTAAAAACTATTCTCAGCATCAGAAAACTCATCTTAAAAGAAAAACCTGATCTTGTTCACGCTATAACTATTAAATACGCCTTCATCACAGGGTTAGCCGCCCGTTTTTGCCCAAACCAAAACACGGTGTTCACACTCGCAGGGCTTGGCTATCTCTTTTCTGGAGAAGGTTTTAAGCCCAAATTATTACGTGCCGCGATCGGTCCATTATTAAAATTCGCTCTCAAGCATAAACATGCGCAAATCATCTTCCAAAACCCTGATGATATGAATCTTATGATTAAGCGCGGCTTTGCAAGGCCGGAGCAATGCCACCTTATCTTAGGCTCAGGCGTTGATACACAAAGCTTCAAAGCTACAGCACTGCCCCAAACTGACAGGCCGATCGTGCTTATGCCCACCCGCCTCGTGCATGATAAAGGCATTGCCATTTTCATAGAAGCTGCCAAACACGTACATAAAGAAAATCCAAACATACGCTTTCAAATTGCAGGCGGAATTACGCGCAATAACCCCCTTGCAATCACTGAAAATGAAATGAACGCAATGATTAAAGATAGCCCCGTAGAATGGCTCGGTAAAGTCAGCGATATGCCTGCCCTCTTAGAGCAAACAACCCTCATTTGCTACCCTTCCTATTATGGTGAAGGCATACCTAAAGTTCTCCTAGAAGCCAATGCTTGCGCACGCCCCATTATTACAACCGATCATCCGGGCTGTAGAGAAGCCGTAAAGCATGGTGAAAACGGCCTTCTCGTAGCTGTAAAAGATGCGGCACAAACCGCTAAAGCCGTTCTGGAGCTTATGAATAAAGACAGCGCAGAGCTACAAAAGATGGCTAATGCCGCCAGAGCCTTGGCCGAGAAGCAATTTGATGTAGACCTCATCAATGAAGCGACAATCAAAACCTATGACAGCGCGCTGTAAAAAAGAGCTTAAAAATCTATATCTTTATAGACCGCGTCTTTACCGCTTTTAACGACAATATGCAGGCTCTTACCGCTTAAATAAGACGTCATGCTTTCCCCTTCAGGTGCTGCAATCTTAACCAAAGCCTCACGCGCATCTGCACCGCTTTTAATGATTTCAGGCACAGCAGTTAACGCATACGCCCCATCATCAAGATAAGCGTACACATCAAAATCCTTCTCAAAAGCCTGTGCATCATAAATATTTAAAACCAATGCTTCAGGCCCGCTGACTACATTTTTAATCTCTAAATTTGAGAGCGTTTCTTGCGGTAAAGTCTTAAAGCTGCGTTCAACTTTTGGCGCATAGGCACTTTGCCCCCGCTCACCTTTATTTAATGCCAATTCCAAATTCATTTTTTGTGGAATACAAATCTCATGACACACCATCACATCCAGATCTAATGCAAGTTTCAAGGGCGCGCTGGCCTCTTCCAATGTTGCCCGAAGAGGTAAACTCACCTTATCGCCATAACCAAATACAGTAAAACCAACCTCATCTTTGCGCTCAGGCGCAGGATAAAACACTTCAATATTTTTCAGATTCTCCGAAGCTTCCCATGAAAAACGCGGCGCTAAACCGGCATCACCCGGCGCCACCCAATAGCTATGCCAGCCCTGCCCGAAATCAATCTCTAGCGCTAAATCCACACTCTCAGTATCGGGCGCAATATCTTTCACACTGCTAAAAATCCGCGCACGCGCCTGATCATCGCTTGCCCAAGGCGTAACATCTGCATACGCGAAACCGCTTTGCAGCATTGCAATACACAGAACAAAGAATGAAAATATATGAAAAACCCGCATGAATAGCCCTTTTAAGTCATAGCACCCTATTCATCATAATATAGGACAAATTAGCAAAAGATTAAACCACCCTATGCCAACGATCATAGAATGCGGCTAAGCCCTAGAAATTAAAGCCAACACTAATCCCGCCAAAAACAGACGGCTCATCCTGCCCTTTAAATTCACGCGTACGATAAACACTCACATAGCTCACACGTACATGATCATAAATCAAGCTCGCCCCAGCGCTTAAATCAGCAACAAAATAGCGCTTATCAACACTATGCGAATCCCTAAATGTATTACCATCCAAGAAGATATTTTGCGCGATCACTCTCACCTCACCACCAGCAAAAAGCTCCCACTCATATCGAGAACCTTCCTCTTTCAAAGCAGGCACGAAAAACCCTGTCCCCGGCATAGCAGGGCGCGGCTGAAACGGTTTATCCACCCAGCGCGCTTCATGCGAAGATAAAACAAAAGCCCCACCCGCATTCGCATATGTATATACATTACCCACCGTAAAGCCAGCATGCGGCGTAAAACCAAAACTCAGCCCCTCATCATCGAGCGGCATTTCAAAATAACCCGGCCAGCGGCGCTGCCATGATAACATCACGCCCGGCTCATTCTTAAGCTGATTATCCCACCCATTGGGGTTAGTAGAATCAACTAAATTATGAACCTCTTTCTGCGCTTTTTCGCCCAAAGCCCACGGCCCCACAATCCCGAGCGTCACCTCATATTCATCAACATGCTCACCGATTAAACTCGCCATCCCGACCGAGCCATATAAAAACCCAGCCCAAGGGCGATCATTAGGATCCTGCTGCGAGGACTCAACAGCCTCTGGCGTATACATATTCTGACCCAATGAGTAAAAAGTCGAAGTCGTCTCATTAGTCTTCAAAAACGGAAGATATCTCTGCAAATCATCATTCCAGCCCGGCGGTTTCGACTTCAAATCAAACCAACCGATACGCAATCCATTTGTGTAATTCTGATCAGAACCACTGCCAAACATATCATTTTCAAGCGTAAGCGTAACAAAGCTCTTTTTGATATTCTTATTCTTCGGCGGCTCAATCGCTGGCGGCTCCGCTTGCACGGTGTAAACCTCACGCACTTGAAGCTCTGCCCCGCGCTCATCTTCGCCCATAGAAAAATCCTGCGCGCAAAGAACGGCAGGATTCATCAAAATCATACAGCTTAAAATCAAACCTTTAGTGAACTTATTATTCATGCTCATACAGCTCTAACTATAAACACGCAGATAAGTTCCAGCCCAAAAGCTTAACTTAAAGCGAATTAACCTACGATTTCTTCTGGCTTAAAGAAGAAATTGATCTCAATCTCAGCATTTTCCAAGCTATCAGAGCCATGTACTGAGTTTTCACCGATTGAAAGTGCATATTCTTTACGAATTGTACCTGCATCCGCTTCTTCAGGGTTAGTAGCACCCATAACTTCGCGGTTTTTCGCAACAGCATCTTCACCTTCTAAAACCTGCACAACAACAGGCTCAGAAATCATAAACTCAACCAATTCACCAAAGAAAGGACGCTCTTTATGTACAGCATAAAAACCTTCTGCTTGGTCTTTTGTCATGTGAATACGCTTAGAAGCAACAACACGAAGGCCAGCTTCTTCTAATTTTGCAACAACCGCGCCAGTAAGATTACGCTTTGTTGCATCAGGTTTAATAATTGAAAAAGTACGTTGAATTGCCATCATCCGCTCCTTTATGGTTTGTAAATTCTGTTACGCGGTGTATATATCGCCCCATAACAAAGTGCAACCTATAAATTAAAGCTTCGTTAGCGCATGGCCTCTATTTTCTTCTACACTAGGCACAAGGCGCGCAGCGTATTAACATATACGCAAGCAACGAGTAACAACGTGTAGGAGGAAAGAGTGGCAATGAGAGGTTATTTCGGAATAGGTGTAGAGCAAATCTCAAAAGAGCAAAATGTCGGGACCATTGCGCGCTCAACACACGCATTTGGCGGCAGCTTCTTTTTCACCATTAAACCGGATGTAGATATTGAAGCCATGCGCAGCTCTGACACATCGGGCGCATTCGACCATATGCCTTATTATCAATATGATCACGC
>MDSZ01041679.1_pt1 | contig 82753 bp, 86 predicted proteins | sample 811201 | NCBI WGS metagenome assembly MDSZ01 (sample SAMN05326647, study PRJNA326480) | marine metagenome | isolation source: seawater | place: Indian Ocean: North | collected 2010
CGAAGGTTCGTTCGACTTGCATGTGTTAAGCACGCCGCCAGCGTTCATCCTGAGCCAGGATCAAACTCTCCGTTGTGTTCAAGCCCTGTTGCAGAAAAATACTACTCAACTTGATTTAACTTATTCCCAGATACGTAAGCAAATGCTACTAGATCTAGTAATAGTTTTTCCCAACTGGTATTGGGATTAAGAGTGCACAATAAATATTTATAGTGACTTTCCAGGATCTCAGATCCGTCGTCATAAAAACTAACTTTAGTTAAACAAAAGTCAGCAATTGATGACATTTTTTATATTCTTGACGGGACCTCACACCTTTATTGCATATACATCTCAATTACAATTTTGAAATAAATTCAAATTGCTGAGACGCAATAAAAGCATCAGTTCCTAAGTTTTAAATTGTCTAGGTGCAAAGCTAGGCTGAAAGCTTAGCTATTTAGGAGAATAAATCCTCCTACCTGGTTGAAGATTAGAAATAAATTCAGATTTTCAAACCACTCAATAATACTATCAAAGAAAAGTTCTTGATTGATTATGAATCGTGCAAAAAGTGTATTTCTGCCCAGAAGAAAATATTAGACCATGAATCAGTAATTGTGCAACCTTTTATACAAAAATTTTTTATTAATTTTTTATGCTTTCAAATTTCGATTATCCAAGTAGGCTGTAAATAGAGGGAATTTTAATAAAATGGCCGAAAGATTTAGTCAAAAAAATTTAAGAGTTCGTCCAAGTTCAGATGAAGACAAAATTGTTACAAAAGCAAAAGAACATTTTGAAAAGACACTTGTCGAAATTTCTGGAGAAATTGTTGGAAGTGTTGCCGCTTTGGAACACCCCAAGAATGACAAACTAAATTACGGGGAAATTTTTCTTAGGGATAATGTCCCCGTTATGATTTATTTACTCACTCAAAAGAGATACGATATTGTAAAAAAGTTTTTAAGTGTTTGTCTAGATCTGCAGAGTACAAATTATCAAACAAGAGGAGTATTCCCTACAAGTTTTATTGAAGAGGGTGGAAAATTAATTGGCGACTATGGGCAAAGATCAATTGGGAGAATTACCTCAGCAGATGCAAGTTTATGGTGGCCAATAATCTGCTGGCTTTATGTAAATAAAAGTGGCGATCATTCATTTGGGAAAAGTCAAAGCGTTCAGAGAGGTATTCAACTACTTCTTGATTTAGTACTTCATCCAACTCTTGAAGGTACTCCTGTTTTATTTGTCCCTGATTGCGCTTTTATGATTGATAGGCCAATGGATGTATGGGGAGCACCACTAGAAGTAGAGGTATTACTCCATGGTTGTCTAAAAAGCTGTATTAATTTAATGGAACTTAGCAGGGAAGATCATGTGAGCAGATTACTTGATCAAAGACTAATTCTCACTAGGCAATGGGTTGAAGATTTAAGAAATTTTCTTTTAAAGCATTACTGGGTGACGAGCAAGACAATGCAGACGTTAAGGCGGCGGCCTACTGAGCAATATGGAGCAGATCAACATTTTAATGAATTCAATGTGCAACCTCAAGTAGTCCCTTCATGGCTTCAGGATTGGCTGGAGAATAGAGGTGGTTATCTAATAGGGAATATACGTACTGGGAGACCGGATTTTAGATTTTACAGCTTAGGAAATTCTCTAGCTTGTTTGTTTGGTGTCCTACCTGCACAAGAACAAAGAGCACTATTCAGGTTAGTTTTACATAATAGACAGCATCTAATGGCTCAAATGCCTATGAGAATATGTCATCCTCATATGGATGTTGAGGAATGGCAAAATAAAACTGGCTCAGATCCCAAAAATTGGCCTTGGAGTTATCACAATGGGGGTCACTGGCCAAGTCTTTTATGGTTTTTTGCTGCCTCAGTATTGTTACACAAAAGTAGATTTCCGACAGAAGATGTGATTCTTATGCAAGAAATGAGTTCATTGATTGAAGAATCATACTGGTGTCAATTAAATCAGTTACCAAAGCAAGAGTGGGCTGAATATTTTGATGGGCCTACAGGCACATGGGTTGGTCAACAATCAAGGACTTATCAAACATGGACTATTGTTGGATTTTTATTAATGCATCATTTCCTCAAAGATGGAGGAAAGGATATTGAAATGTTAAATTTATAGCTTAAAACAAGCCTAAGGTTAAAGATTTATCTATTGGCAAGCAAGCACCAATACCTAAGTAGATCGTCAGAAAAGTTCCAAAGAGAAAAACTGACATTGCAACTGGCCTTCTAAAAGGGTTAGAGAATTTATTCACATTTTCAATAAATGGCAAAATCATTAGGCCAAGAGGTATTAAAGTTTGAAGTGCTATCCCAAGAAGTTTGTTGGGGACAACCCTTAGTATTTGAAATACAGGATATAAATACCATTCAGGCAATATCTCAAGAGGAGTTGCGAAAGGATTAGCTTTGTCTCCAAGCATAGCAGGATCAAGCACTGCAAGGCCGACTACACAAGCTATAGTTCCCAAAATTACAACTGGGAATATATACAATAAATCGTTAGGCCATGCAGGTTCCCCATAATAATTATGGCCCATTCCCTTCGCTAACTTTGCTCTAAGTTTTGGATCAGTTAAATCTGGCTTCTTTAAAGTAGACATATTCTTTATTTGCTAAAGGGTTAGTTTTGATAATTAATAATCATTATAGATATTTATAATGGACCTGAAATACCTTGTTTACGAATCATTAGAAAATGCATAAGCATGAAAACGGCTAGAGACCAGGGCAAAACAAATGTATGAAGACTATAAAATCTAGTTAGAGTTGATTGACCAACACTTTCACCACCTCTGAGAAGTTCAACCATGAAGTCTCCAATAACAGGAATTGCAGCAGGAACACCTGAAACAATTTTAACTGCCCAATATCCAACTTGATCCCAAGGTAAGGAGTAACCAGTTACTCCAAAAGCGACTGTGATTACCGCCATTACTACACCTGTAACCCAAGTCAATTCTCTAGGTCTTTTGAAACCTCCAGTTAAGTAGACCCTAAAAACATGAAGAATTAGCATCAAAACCATCATTGATGCACTCCACCGATGGACAGATCTGATTAGCCAGCCAAAACTGACATCTGTCATTAGATAGCTTACAGAATTATAAGCTTGGGTTACAGTAGGCTTATAATAAAAAGTCATTGCAAAACCTGTTGCAAATTGAATTAAGAAGCATACTAGAGTTATGCCTCCCAAGCAGTAAAAAATATTTACGTGAGGGGGTACGTACTTTGAGGTAACGTCGTCTGTTATGTCTTGTATTTCAAGTCTTTCTTGAAACCAATCATATACAGAAGAAGAATTAGCCATCCAAAAAAAAAAGCTTTATTAATTGAGCTTACTTAAAATTCATTAATTTGGTGTTAACACTTAACCCAATGCTCTCAACTTTTAACAAATTTTTATTTTTCAGAAGATGGATCATGATCATAATGATCCTTGGATTTACTTGTTTTTTATTTAATGTAGGCAATGCCAAAGCTTTAAGCGATAGCAAACAAATAGTTCTTGATGCATGGACTTTAGTTAACGAAGGTTTTTATGATCCTGAACGATTTCAAGACATTCAATGGAAAAAAATCAGGCAAACGACTTTACAAAAGCAAATAGATACTAGTGAAGAAGCATATGCTGCAATAGAAGAAATGCTAAAACCTCTTGAAGATCCTTACACAAGAGTTTTGCGACCAAAAGATTATGAATTATTAAAGTCCAGCAATCTTGGAAGCGAAATTAATGGCGTTGGTCTTCAATTGGGAGAGGATGAATCAAATGGGAAAATAAAAGTAATTTCAACTCTTGCAGGCTCTCCCGCAGAAGATAATGGGATAGTCGCTGGAGATTTTATTGAATCAGTCGACGGAGAAAATGCTTTACAAATGGGGCTTGCGAAGACAGCCTCAAAATTGAGAGGAGAGAAAGGAACAAAAGTTTTAGTTCAAATATCTTCAAATGAGGGACTAATGCGAGAAATTGATTTAGAGAGACGATCTGTTGATCTAAGACCAGTGAGGACAAAAAGATTGCGAGCTGAGTCTCATACAATTGGTTATTTAAGAATTACACAATTCAGTGAAATCGTACCGAAAAAAATCGAAGAAGCACTAGCAGAATTGAATGAGAAAGAAGTTGAAGGAATTATTCTTGATTTGAGAAATAATTCTGGTGGACTTGTCAGCTCTGGGATTGCAGTTGCAGATTCCTTCCTATCAGAAGGACTTTTAGTAGAGACTAAAAACCGCGAAGGGATAAAAGATTTAATAATCGCCCAAAATAATCAATTTTTTGATGGGCCAATGGTTACATTAGTCAATAAAGGTACAGCCAGTGCAAGCGAAATACTTGCTGGTGCGCTGCAAGACAATAAGAGATCTGCTCTGATAGGTGAGAGAACTTATGGGAAAGGGTTAATTCAATCACTTAAAAGTCTCACTGAAGATAGTGGTATAGCAATAACTGTTGCGAGCTACTTAACCCCGAACGGTAACAATATTCAAGGTAAGGGAATAACACCTGATGAAATATTGGAATTACCAGCAGCAAAAGATTTTGGAAGTGCTGAGGACAAATGGGTAAAGAATGCTGAAATATACTTGAATTCAATTTTGGACAACAATGAAATAAGTGAGTCTGAAACAATTGAAAGTTAGTTGATGCATATTGTTAATCTTGAAAAAAATTCAACTTATAGAAATTTCATCAGAAAATAATTTATGGACAAAAATAAAAGAGTATTTCATGACCCAATACACAAAGAAATAATTCTAGATATCTCTAAAGAAGAAGAATTGATGGTTATGGAGCTGATTGAAACATTTGCCTTTCAGAGACTTCGTCGAATTAAACAACTTGGGCCTGCATATCTAGTTTTCCACGGTGCAGAATCAAGCAGATTCACTCACTCAATTGGTGTTTTTTTTGTAGCTAGAAAAATTCTTAATCATTTGTCAGAGCAAAAAAAAGAGTTTAAAAAAAATAAATTCATCCTTTATGCAGCTGCGCTCTTACATGATCTTGGTCATGGGCCTCTTAGCCATACCAGTGAAAGTATTTTGTCTCATGATCATGAAGCTTGGTCTAAAAAACTAATCTTAAATTACTCGCCAATAAACTCTATTTTGAAGAAGTATGATCAGAATTTACCTGAAAAAATCAGTAATTTATTTGCTTCCAAGAGTTTATTCTCCAATCCTCTCAAAATGCTTATTAGTAGTGAAATTGATTGCGATAGATTAGATTACCTACTTCGAGACAGCTACAACACTGGCACAAAATATGGATTGGTAGATTTAGGGAGAATTATATCAGCTCTCACATTTGCGCCTGATGGCTGTATTGCAATACGGCCCAAAGGACTCATGGCAATTGAGCATTTCTTAATATTAAGAAACTTGATGTATAGAACAATTTATAACCACAGAATCAATGAAATATGTAGTTGGATCCTGGAGACAATAATTCTGAATATTAAAAGCTGTTTTGGGAAAGAAGTATGGCTAGATAACTGTATGAGAAAATGGATTTTTTCACCAAAAGATTTAGATTTTAAAGATTTCTTATCAAATGATGATGTTAGATTTTATTATCACTTAAATGTTTGGAAGGAGAATGGGCCCAAACCAATCTCAACACTGGCCAAAATGTATATTGATAGAGATTTACCCAAAGCATCAGACATCAGCTCACTGAGTAACATAAAGAAATTAGAGATACTTGCTTTTGCAAAAAGGAGGTGTAAAGATTGCGATTATGATCCAAGCTTATTTTGTGGACTCAAAAATAAAACTTTCAATGGCTTTGAATCGCATAATTCACTTAGGTTGTGGAATGGGCACCAATTAAGTTCCCTAGAAAGTGAATCCAACTTAATCAAAACATTAATGCATTCCAATTCAAATACTCTAATAATTTATCCAAAAGAATTACGAGAAGATGTCGAAACTAGAATTCTAGAACTCAACCATGAGCAATAAATGAAACTTATCCTAGAAAATAAAAATAAATCTCTGATCAAGTCTTTTTCTCAAATTTATATCAAGGATTTTGAAGAATTAAAATCTGAATTTAAGAAGTTTGGGAATAACTCTCAAGCAACAATATTTGCAGATAATACTCATCTTAAATGTAACGAGCTTAAAAGAATCAGAAATATTTTAGAAGAAGTTAATATTAAATTGAATTTAGTATATTCCTCCTGTAGAGAAACAATATTAAGCGCAAAATCTATAAAAATTGAGGCTATTTTTGATTCGTTCAAATATGATGCATATCATGCAAATTGTAACTTCAAGCAAAATTTATTTGATCATACTTTTAAAGGCACAGTAAGATCTGGGAACGAAATATCTTCAAACGGTAATCTAATAATTATTGGTGATGTTAATCCTGGTGCAAAAATATCTGCGAAAAAAAATATTTACGTTTGGGGTAAATTATGTGGAATAGCTTATGCAGGCTCCGATGGGGATCAGCAATCTACTATTTCATCACTATATTTAAAGCCTCTCCAACTAAGAATTAATAATACTTTGGCAATTGTCCCACAAGAAAAGCCAAAAACTATTCATCCTGAAATTGCACTTTTGAAAGAAGGACAGATTGTAATAAAGCCTTTGCTAATTAGTTAAGAAAATTATTCAATATTTTGAAAAATAAATTAATTTTAAAAAATAACTTATAGATTTCCTTAAGGTTTAGAAATTTTCAATGTTTAATTTCTAATATATTATCGAGAAATAAATTTAATTTTCTGTGGAGAAAAGTTCTCGCACTATACTAATTTGTTCTGGCAAAGGTGGTGTAGGCAAAACCACCTTAACTGCTAATCTTGGAATTGCTCTTGCTAATAGTGGTGCAACCACGGCAGTATTAGACGCAGATTTCGGGCTGAGAAATCTTGATCTGTTGCTAGGTCTTGAAAATAGAATTATCTACACAGCCCAAGATGTACTTGACAATAATTGTCGACTTGATCAAGCGTTAGTTAAGCACAAACAAGAACCTAACTTAGCTCTTCTACCTGCTGGTGATCCTAGGATGCTTGATTGGATGAAGCCAGAAGATATGAAAAAGATTAGTGGCTTATTAAGCGAGAAGTTCGATTACGTCTTGATAGATTGTCCCGCTGGGGTTGAGGATGGTTTTAAAAATGCACTTGCAGCTTGCAATGAAGCAATTGTAGTAACCAATCCAGAATTATCTGCTGTCAGAGATGCAGATAGAGTCGTAGGAATTTTAAATACTTGCGATGTAAATCCGATACAACTTGTAATTAACAGAGTAAGGCCAAATATGATGGCTAATCAAGAAATGCTCTCTATCGATGATGTAACAAGCATTTTATCCTTGCCGCTGCTAGGGATCGTGTTGGAGGATGAACAGGTTATTATCAGTACGAATAGAGGAGAACCTTTAACACTTTCAGGGAAAAATTCTCCAGCCACGAAATGCTATCTAAATGTCTCTCAAAGATTATCTGGTAAAGATGTACCAATTATTGATCCAAATAAAGAGGGGAAAAGTTTAAAAGATAAATTCGTAAGATTAATGCAAACCAAGATTTTTTAAAAATGACTCTTAGAGATCTAATTAACAAATTATTAGGTAGAGAAACTGCCAGTGCCAACACCGCCAGAGAAAGGTTACAACTTGTCTTAGCTCATGACAGAGTGGATATGAGCGCTCTTACAACAGAGTTACTTGACCAAATGAGAAAAGAGATCTTAGATGTTGTTGCTAAATACGTTGAAATCGATTTCGAGGAAGTAGCAGTAAGTCTTGAAACTGAAGACCGAATGACTGCATTAGTAGCAAATCTGCCAATCAAGAGAACAATAAATGGGGAGATTAAATTTAAAAATGATGAAAAGAAAATTAAAGAAAATTAAGCTTTATTTTAATAATTCAATTCAAATTAACCTTTCTTTATGTAAAATAAGTACTTCAGCCGGCTTAGCTCAGCGGTAGAGCAGCGCTTTTGTAAAGCGAAGGTCATCAGTTCAAATCTGTTAGCCGGCATGATTTAAGTTTCTTCAATCAGAATCATTAATAAATAGACTTAAGGTAATAAAAATAATAATTACTAATAAATATTTTGCTTCAAAAATAAAATTGAAAATATTTGTTGCATAAAGATAAATAGACGATGCAAAATATTGCAATACAAAAATAACAAATATCAAGATCAGCATCTAATCAACATTTAGAATTTTTAATTCTCCTTTCCTTAGTAATTTCCATTTACCTTTACTTGACCATGCGATTATGGTACTAGCTTCCCCACTACATTTGTGCCAAGGGATTGGGCCAAGAAGATCTATATTAGGTAACTCCTTAGAAACTGAATCTGCAGTTCTTAAGTTTGTTTGTCCAGAAATATTAGCGCTTGATGTAGCCATTGGTCCCACTTCACTAATGAGTGAGAGAGCCGAATCTGAATTGGGTACTCTAATGCCTATATTGTTATAAGATGACATGAATTTAAATTTCTTATTCTCAATTTTAGGAACAACTAACGTTAATGGGCCAGGCCAATATTTTTTTGCTAAATCGATTAAATCATCTCTGGATGATTCATCAACATATTCAATGATTTGAGATATTTCAGCTCCCATTAAAATCAAAGCTTTTCTTTTATCCCTTTTTTTCACTTCATATATAATATCCGCAAATTCTGGGAGAGATCCTATTGCAGGGAGAGTATCAGTTTGAAAGATAATTGGATTCCCAGAGTTTAATTTTTTAATTGCTTCTTGTTTATTTATTATTTTCATTAATTATTTGAAATTATATTTTATTTATATCTCCCTATTGTAAATCTTCCAATTCCATAGCAATCATTTATGAGTTTTATTGATTCAAATCCATGATCAAAAAAAATATTTTTCAGCTTATCTCCTTGATCAAAATGATTTTCTATTATCAACCAACCTTTTGAACGAAGATATTCTGGTGCTTTAGAAATCACTTTATTAATAGCGTCCAATCCATCATCCCCTCCGCATAACGCAATCTCTGGTTCAAAGTGTTTAACTTCATATGGCAAATCTTCATAAACCTTTCTTGGGATATAAGGAGGATTAACAATTGCTAAATCAATCTTTTTACTAAAGCCGACTAATGGATCCCACCAATCTCCACAAAAAAAACTTATATCAGAATTAGGGCTTATTGAAGATAAATTTCTGGCAGCCACATCTAAAGCCCTTTTATCAATATCAGAAGCTAGACCTTTCCAATTCGGTCTTAACAAAGAGATCGCTATAGAAATAGCTCCCGAACCTGTACCTAAGTCGGCGAATATGAATTGGCTATCATTACTAGGAAATAATGAACATACTATTTCAATAATCTGCTCTGTCTCTAACCTAGGTATCAGAACATCCTGCGTAACTTCAAGTTTTAGATCTCTCCAATAAGCAGATTTACAAACATATTGAATAGGTCTTTTTGTATCAATAAAACATTTCCACTTAGCAGCCATAAGATCAAGACTTTCATTAATCTTCACCTCATTAGATGGCTTAATCTTTAGTAGATTTATTTCTGATTTTGAAACCCCACCAATTATGTTAAGGAGAAAATAGAGAGAATCTTCATTCCCTCCATAAATTATTTGAGCATCTATCCATTTGATTAGTTCCTTTGAAGAAACTATTTCCATAAAAGATTAGCGCTTTGGCCCCAATTTACCTTTACCAGAATCAGAGAAGAAGCTAGATTTCTCTCCATCACTTGTTGAGATAAATAATCCAATTAAGAAAATTGTTGGTACTCCTACAAAGAGTAAACTTGCAACGAATCCAAAATTTGTGGTTTCCATTGAAAAAAGCTATTGATTACATAAGACTATAGACAGTTAAATAGAAATAAAGTGGAAAAATCAATAAAGACTTACAACTCATTAACAGACTTAAACAATTTATCTTGGTAATTTTTTATTTTTAGCGTCAACTATTAATTTTTCCAAACCAGATGGAGGTGATTGAGGCTTGGTAAGAATCACCGCAGATGACTTGACTAATGTTTGGCAAGCCAACCTCCAATTTTTTGGTCTAGATTTCAATTTTTGTTTTTCCACTTCAGTCAATTGGCTAAATGCTTTTTCAGAATCGCATTCAACAGAAACAAAACAAGTACTGCATTGGCCTGCCCCTCCGCAATTCCCTAGTTGGCCTTTTAGTCCATAAAGTTGTAATTTTTCTCTCATAACTACATCCCTTAAATTTTCCCCTGGGCGACACTCTATGTCGATTCCTTCTCGAACAAATCTGATTGTTGTCATTTTTTTTTGTTATTTTTATATATTTTGGCGTTTAACTTTGAGAATTGTGACCAAAATATTAACATTTTTTCTACTGAAATTCCTTTAAATCTATTACCCCACAAGGTTTATAGCGTATTTAATGAAAATTTTAATAAATTACAAAATCCACTGAATAGTTAAAAAAACCCTTACTATCATGATGTTTAGCTGTTTATTCAGCATCGTTACAAGATTTGACCGATGGGATTGCCCTGGTATCGAGTGCACACAGTAGTTATTAACGACCCTGGTCGTTTACTCGCTGTGCACCTTATGCATACTGCACTTTTAGCCGGCTGGGCCGGCTCTATGGCCCTTTATGAATTGGCCATATTTGACCCTTCAGACCCTGTACTCAACCCAATGTGGCGTCAGGGAATGTACGTAATGCCTTTCATGGCAAGACTAGGTATCACTAGTAGTTGGAATGGATGGGATATTACTGGTGCAACTGGAGTTGATCCAGGTTTTTGGAGTTTTGAAGGCGTTGCTGCCGCTCACATTGTTTTCAGCGGACTGTTAATGCTTGCTTCAATATGGCATTGGACCTATTGGGATTTAGAACTTTGGGAAGACTCCAGAACTGGAGAACCTGCTCTAGATTTACCAAGAATCTTTGGAATCCACCTTTTACTAGCTGGCTTAACATGTTTTGGCTTTGGTGCATTTCATTGTGCCAATGTAGGCATTTGGGTTTCAGACCCTTATGGTTTAACTGGACATGTTGAACCTGTTGCACCTTCTTGGGGTGCCGAGGGATTTAATCCCTTCAACCCTGGAGGTATTGTTGCTAATCATATTGCAGCAGGATTAATGGGTATCATTGGTGGAATTTTCCACATCACCAACAGACCTGGAGAAAGACTCTACAGAGCTCTCAAGCTTGGAAGTTTAGAAGGCGTTTTAGCAAGCGCTCTAGCTGCTGTATTGTTTGTATCCTTTGTAGTAGCTGGAACAATGTGGTACGGCTCTGCCACCACTCCTGTGGAATTATTTGGTCCTACTAGATACCAATGGGATTCTGGCTATTTTAAAACCGAAATCAATAGAAGAGTACAAACGGCTATTGATAATGGATCAACTAAAGAAGAAGCTTATGCTTCAATACCTGAGAAACTTGCTTTCTATGACTACGTAGGTAATAGTCCTGCTAAAGGAGGATTATTCCGAGTAGGAGCACTTGTAAATGGTGATGGATTACCAACTGGATGGCAAGGTCATATCTCATTCCAAGACAAGGAAGGTAATGAGTTAGAAGTTAGAAGAATTCCAAATTTCTTTGAAAACTTCCCAGTAATTCTTGAAGACAAAGATGGAAATGTAAGGGCCGACATCCCATTCAGAAGAGCAGAAGCAAAGTACTCATTTGAGCAAACAGGTATTACTGCTACTGTTTATGGAGGTGATTTAAATGGTCAAACATTCACTGATCCAGCTGTAGTTAAGAGACTTGCAAGAAAGGCTCAATTAGGTGAAGCATTCAAATTTGATAGAGAAACCTACAAATCTGACGGAGTTTTCCGAAGTTCACCTAGAGCTTGGTTCACATATGCACATCTTTGCTTTGGACTACTTTTCCTCTTTGGCCATTGGTGGCACGCATCAAGAACTCTATACAGAGATTCCTTCGCTGGAATCGATGCAGAGATTGGAGATCAAGTAGAATTTGGTCTATTCAAGAAGCTTGGTGATGAATCCACTAGAAGAATCCCTGGAAGGGTTTAATCAACAATCTACTTTTAATCAATTATGGAAGCTTTTGCATACGTCTTGATACTGACTCTAGCAGTAGTCACACTATTTTTCGCCGTCGCTTTTAGGGATCCCCCAAAATTTGATAGAAAATAGTTTTGTAACCCCCTCGTCAGTTATTGATGAGGGGGTTTTCATTATCGTTTTATTTGTCTAATATTAATATTACAAATATGTTTTCTCTGTATGCAGTGTCCAGCCTGTCAAAATACAGAAAGTAGAGTTCTCGAATCAAGATCTGCAGATACTGGCAAAAGCGTTCGAAGAAGAAGAGAGTGCCTGAATTGCAGTCATAGATTTACCACGTATGAAAGGGTAGAAAGTTTACCTGTAGCTATTTTGAAAAAAGATGGAAGCAGAGAACTTTTTAATAAAGAAAAATTAATTAAGGGGATATCAAGGGCTTGCGAGAAAACTTCATTTTCAAGAGAATCAATTATAAATCTGGCAGATACAGTAGAATCACAAATCCTTCAAGACTCCAATAAGGATATTAAATCTTCTCAAATAGGTGAAATCATATTAAATAATCTTAGGAAAGAAAATGAAGTTGCCTATATAAGGTTTGCCTCAGTATATCGAAAATTTAATGGGGTAAAAGATTTTATAGCTACTCTCGAGTCCTTAAAAAGCAGTTCAAAAAATGAATTAGCTTCAATTTTGTAAAATTCAGCATCTTAAAGTGTAGAATATTAAAGCAATTTTAAAATACCTTTAGTTTGCAGGCTAAATGTATTCCTTTATCACTACCCAAGGTAGACTGCTTTAATCAAATGACTGAAAATTCTTCTCAGACAATAAAAGATACTAAAGATGAATTAGATACAAATAATTCTTTTCCTGAAAATAGTAACCCAGATGCTAACGAAAGCGCTGACTTATCATTTGATGAGAAAGAAGTTCCATCTGCAGATTTTTCGTCAAGTAGAAAAAATAGTGATCTAGAAAATGCTGGCTTCACACAAGAAGAATTTGCATCATTATTAGGGAAGTATGATTACAACTTTAAGCCAGGGGATCTTGTTAAAGGTACTGTTTTTGCTCTTGAACCCAAAGGGGCAATGATTGATATTGGTGCAAAAACAGCTGCATTCATGCCAATGCAAGAAGTATCTATAAATCGGGTAGAGGGTCTAAGTGATGTATTGCAGCCTTCAGAATCTCGTGAATTCTTCATTATGAGTGAGGAAAATGAAGATGGGCAATTAGCTTTATCAATAAGAAGGATAGAATATCAAAGAGCATGGGAACGAGTCAGGCAACTGCAAAAAGAAGATGCAACTATATACTCTGAAGTATTTGCGACAAATAGAGGAGGAGCACTAGTTAGGGTTGAAGGGCTAAGGGGCTTTATTCCTGGATCTCATATAAGCGCACGCAAAATTAAAGAGGATCTAGAAGGAGAATATTTGCCATTAAAGTTTTTAGAAGTTGACGAAGAGAGGAATAGGCTTGTCTTAAGTCACAGGAGGGCTCTTGTGGAGAAAAAAATGAATAGGCTTGAGGTTGGAGAGGTTGTAGTTGGATCTGTAAAAGGAATAAAACCTTATGGCGCATTTATTGACATCGGAGGGGTAAGTGGATTGCTTCATATTTCAGAGATTAGTCATGAACATATAGAAACTCCTCACAATGTGCTTAATGTGAACGATCAAATGAAAGTCATGATCATAGATCTGGATTCAGAACGTGGTCGAATATCCCTATCAACCAAAGCACTTGAACCAGAACCTGGTGATATGCTCACTGATCCGCAAAAAGTTTTTGATAAGGCTGAAGAGATGGCAGCCAAATACAAGCAAATGCTCTTTGAACAAACAGATGAGAATGAGGAGCAATTAGTCTCCAACGAGTCAGAAAAATAACTTCATCTATTTTTAAGTTGAAGATATTTGATAGTGTTTATAAAATACTTTTGACAAAATCTTTAACTTGCAAATTTCTATTTCACTTAATAAATATTGATTAACATTAACAATTTAAATTAATATCAATAAATAATTTGCAAGAGTAAAATGAGTGATTTTGTTTTCACCTCTGAGTCAGTTACTGAAGGTCATCCTGATAAAATATGTGATCAAATCAGTGATGCAGTTTTGGATGCACTTTTAAAAGAGGATCCCGCAAGCAGAGTAGCGTGTGAGACTGTAGTTAATACTGGTTTGTGCTTGCTTACTGGTGAAATAACTTCAAAGGCAAAAGTCGACTATATTAGAATTGCAAGGAATGTGATCAGAGAGATAGGTTATGTTGGTTCAAAAGCAGGAGGTTTTGATGCAAACAGCTGTTCTGTATTAATAGCTTTGGATGAACAATCTCCTGATATAGCTCAAGGCGTTGATGAAGCAGATGATAATAATGAAGACAAAGAAAATAGTATTGGTGCAGGCGATCAAGGAATCATGTTTGGTTATGCTTGTGATGAGACTCCTGAACTTATGCCACTTCCCATAAGTTTAGCCCACAGATTAGCAAGGCAATTAGCCAAAGTAAGACATGAAAATTTATTAGATTACCTTCTCCCAGATGGCAAAACTCAAGTAAGTGTGAATTACAAAAATGGTAAACCAGAATCGATAAACACAATTCTTATATCTACTCAGCATACAGCCAGTATTGAAGGTTCAGATAATGAGAAAGAAATCCGTGAGAGAATAACTCAAGATCTATGGGAGTATGTAGTAAAACCTGCCACAAATGATTTAGCTATCAAACCATCAAAAGAAACTACGAGATTCTTAGTTAATCCTACTGGAAAATTTGTTGTTGGCGGGCCTCAAGGAGATGCAGGTTTGACAGGAAGAAAAATAATAGTCGATACATATGGTGGTTATGCAAGACATGGAGGTGGAGCTTTCTCAGGGAAGGATCCTACAAAAGTAGATAGATCAGCCGCATATGCCGCAAGATATGTCGCAAAGTCAATTGTGAAAGCGAATTTAGCTAGTAAGGCTGAAGTACAATTAAGCTATGCTATTGGAGTGGCAAACCCAATTTCAATACTGATTGAAACTTTTGGAACAAGTGATATATCACAATCTGATTTGGCTGAAATAATTAAACAAAACTTTGATCTAAGACCTGCATCAATAATTAAAGAATTTGACTTAAGAAATTTACCAAAAAGGTTAGGAGGCAATTTTTTTGTTAAAACAGCCGCATATGGACATTTTGGTAGAACTGATCTAAGTCTTCCTTGGGAGGAAGTAACAGAAAAAGCTTTTCAATTAAAGAATTATGCAATGAATTATGTCAAAAATGATTAATGTCTAGTCAATATTTTTGTGGTTTAGATTTTGGGTCCAGTGGTGCCAGAATTTCAATAATCAACCAAGGGAAAGTGCTATTGTATTCTTCCTCGGTTAAATATAAATATAATTTTACCAACCCAAATAGCTGGATATTATCTTGTTCAGAGTTGTTGGATAGTGTGCCACAAACTTTAAAAGAAAATTTATTAAAAATATCAATATCTGGAACATCTGGAACTTTACTTGCTTGTTCAGTAAATGGGGATTGTCTAGGGGAGGCAATCCCTTATGATGAAGCTTGCATAGGGAACACAGAAGAGATCAGCAAAATAGCTGGCGATAACACTTTACTAAATGATCCATATAGTAGTTTAGCTAAGGCTTTTAAATTATTTGAGAGTTATGGTGAAAATATTCATCTCAGACATCAAGTAGATTGGATTACTGGTTGGCTTCTCAAAGATTGGACATTTGGTGAAGAAGGTAACAATATTAAACTCGGATGGAATTTAGTCTCTGAATCTTGGCCAAAAAATTACAATGTTAAGAAATTGACTAAATCCCTCCCTAAAATAATCAAAAGTGGAAAAGTTCTCGGTTTTATTGATAGTGGACTAGCAAAAAATCTGAATCTCAATAGAAACATTTGTATTATTTCAGGAACTACTGATTCAAATGCTGCATTTCTGGCTGCGCAGGTAAAAAACGAGGAGGGATTAACAGTTTTAGGAACGACAACTGTTCTGAAAAAAATTATTACTAAACCAATTCAGGGGAAGGGTATCACAATACATAGAGTCAATGATCAATGGGTTTGTGGAGGATCTTCAAATGCAGGCGGTGGGATACTATCAAGATTCTTCTCTGATAATGAAATAGAAGAATTAAGCAGGCAGATAAATCCATCAAATTTTACCAAACTAGATTTTTTGCCATTAAACAGCAAAGGAGAGAGATTTCCTGTTAATGATCCTTATCTAGAACCAAGAATTGAACCTAGACCAGTAAGCGATGCTCTATATCTTCAAGGTTTGTTTGAAGGCTTAGCTAGGATTGAATTGAAGGGTTGGCAAAAGATAAAAGATCTTACAGGAACTTTCCCAACAAAAATCGTAACAATCGGTGGGGGATCCAAAAATCCTCAATGGCGATCGATCCGAGAGAAAATATTAAAAACACAAATTATTTCTTGTGACAAAACAACTTCGTACGGCTCAGCTTTACTTGCACTAGAATCAAAATGAATACTTGGGTTAAATGGCTTCAAGACATGAAATTTACTAAAATACAAAAATATATAATAAAAGGGTTTCAAAAAGAGCACTCATTAATTTAAAGTATATTCAGAGCCGGGATAGCTCAGTTGGTAGAGCAGGCGACTGAAAATCGCCGTGTCCCCAGTTCAAATCTGGGTCCTGGCATTTATAAGACTAAATTAGAATTTACAACAAGGATGATTAAGTTACGAAAGTTTATTTCTATAATGTTTATCGTAGCTTTGATAATATTAGTTTTTTACATAATTCAAAATTATGGTATTCAACCATTAAGAGCTCGCGTTGAGAGTATGGGAATATGGGCACCATTTGGAATACTTATCTTAAGGGGGATAAGTATTATTCTTCCTGCATTGCCAAGCTCAGCATATTCTCTACTAGCTGGATCTTTACTAGGTTTTAAATCTGGTTACTTAACTATAATTATTTCTGATCTAATTTTTTGCCAAGCTGCATTCTTTATTGCAAGAAACTTTGGGAGAGATCCTGTAAGAAAAATAGTTGGGAGGAAAGCTATGAAAAAAATTGAAAGCTTTAATCAAAACCAACTTGAAGGGAATTTCTTTTTGATGACTGGACTTTTAATGACTGGTCTGTTCGATTTTTTAAGTTATGCAATTGGTATTGGAGGAACACGTTGGCGAATATTTACCCCTGCACTAGTTATAAGTCTTTTAATAAGTGATTCTATTTTAGTTGCTGTTGGGGCGGGAGTAAGTCAAGGAGCAGGACTGCTTCTGGGGTTTGCGCTTCTAGGAATGTTTGCACTAGCTACAATTTCTGGTTTATCCAAAAACGTAAAATCAAAATAAAGTTATGACAATTTGCAAAAAATCTAAGATTAAGTCCTAATTTATGCAAGAATAATTTCCTATGTTTGATTAAGAAACTTTTTAATGACACCATTTAGGCCTACTTCTCATAAACGTCCTGGAGAACAAACAACCACTACACCATCAGGCATAAAAATTACCTCTGCAAAAAATTTGATGATTGACTCTATGGTTAGGATGATTCAAAAAGGGACAGATCATTCAGTAGAAGAAAAACTTGACGAAGAAACTAATAAAAACTAGCGATTTTATCAAACAAAGTTTTGGTGAATGGAAATCAATCAGAAGTACTCACTCACTAGCATTTCAAGATTTTGAAAATACAAGCAGTAATATTACCATTACCGATCTTTATATTAAGGCTTCTGAAGTTCTTGAACTAAATAATAAATTTCAATTCAAAGCCAAACCAAAGTATGCAATTAGCATTATTTGGCAAGCAAACAGTGATTGGATTGAAAATGGTAATTCAACATCAGATAAAGCAATTTTAGTCTTTTTACCTAGTGATCAAACATCTGGAATCATACTAAGAAACAAAGGTTATGCAGAATCAATACAATCATATTCAACCTATTATATCGACGATAATAATATTTTTAATTTAAATACAGAATATTCATCAACAATATGCGAAGAAAAAATATGGTTTTTGTCTGAGAATGTTCGCACTAGATATTCAATTATCAAAAGCAAAGATAATAATGCAATTATACAAACTTCCCATTCCTCAGAAATAAGGAAAATTATCTAATGGAAAAGATCAATAATTTTTTGAAAATAAATCTCAGTCTCATCAATTAAATCTGATAGGAGTGATTTCTGATCGGTACTTGAATTAAAGGTTGATTTAATATCAGAAATTGTAGCGTCTTTGATTAACTCAACAACTCTAACAACATATGAAACGGGGACCCCTAATGAGATATAAGTACTTTTTAGATCCTTTAAACAACTTTTTTCAAATATTGACTCATCATTTGTAATTAATAAATAAGTTACATACCTAATTATTATTTCACCATCTCTAAGGCAAGCAGACATTTTGTTTGTTGTATTAACACTATTTTGAGTAGAAAGTGAATCTTGATTTTCACAAATCATTGCAGTCACAGCATCAGCAGCAATTGCATGAGAATTATTGATAATAGAAACTATACAATCCAATCTAGAATTTGCGACGTCAACAAATTCCTTAATACTTTCAATATTCTTATCAAGTAAATTTAAAAGTTTTTTGTTCTTATCCTTTGAATCTAATGAGTTTTGCATTCTTCTGGAAAATTAAAGTAAAAAAATACTTTTCAATGTAAAAAAAGCGACCTTTATACAATAATATATGCTACTGATTTTGAGTAAAAATTAGATAAATAAAGAAACTCTTCTTAACGAAAACTTGATCTTATAAGATGAGAAATACTTGATTTTCTTAATCCAGTTTTACAGAAAAATACTAATTTATGAGTTAATATGAGTTAGACATAACCACTGATTTTGAATAAAGAAGAATTATTACTTTCAAAAAAACTAATTAAAGCCTATAAAGAAAAATTAGAAAAAGAGATAGTCAACACAAGTAAAAGACTAAAAATACCACCATCAATTGTTCAGAAAAATTTAAACAATAATGAAGAAATGATTCAGTTAGAGAATGCTTTAGAAGAAATAGAAAGAATGCCCATTTTGAATTCAGAACAAAAAGGATAACCTACACTTTTACGAAAAACTTTCACTGTGAATCAAGCTAACAATTTCCTTTTTGAATCGCTTAATAATGCACAACGCAAAGCAGTAAGCCATGTAAATGGGCCGCTTTTAGTTGTAGCTGGAGCAGGGAGTGGAAAAACAAAAACCCTAACGCATCGAATAGCTAATTTAATAGAGAACAATAAAACTGATCCTTACAATATACTGTCTGTTACTTTTACAAATAAAGCGGCAAAAGAAATGAAAGAAAGGTTAGAAATAATCTTGGCAAAACAACTTTGCGGTGATAGATTTGCTCAGCCATGGAATACATTAACAGAATTTGATAGAAATCAATTACGTGTAGATATCAACAAATCAAAATTACAAAATCTATGGATAGGCACTTTTCATTCATTATTCTCCAGGTTATTAAGATTTGACATAGAAAAATATCAAGACCCAGAGGGTCTTAGATGGAACAAACAATTTTCAATCTATGACGAGACTGATTCTCAAACTTTAATAAAGGAAATCATAAGCCAAGAGATGTCTCTCGATATAAAAAAATTTGATCCCAAAAAAATCAAATGGGCTATCAGTAACGCTAAAAACCAATGCCTGACTCCTACTAATTTAAAAGAAAATGCAGAAAATCACTTTGATGAAATAATTGCTGAGACTTACAAAAAATATAGAATTTCCCTTTCAAAAAATAATGCCCTTGATTTTGATGACCTTTTATTATTACCTGTATTCCTTTTAAGAGAAAATGAAATAGTACGAAATTATTGGCACAAAAGATTTAAACATATATTAATTGACGAATATCAAGATACTAATAGAACCCAATATGAACTTATAAGGTTAATAACCACAGGCGATTGTAATAATGAGAATTTCTGGGAATGGGAAAATAGATCCATTTTTGTAGTTGGTGATGCGGATCAAAGTATTTATAGCTTTAGAGCCGCGGACTTCAGGATACTAATAGGATTTAGAGAGGATTTCAAAAACGAATCTGACTCCTCACAAGAATCTATTATCAAATTAGAGGAAAATTATAGATCGACTTCTAATATTTTAAATGCCGCAAATGCTTTAATTGAGAATAATACAGAAAGAATAGATAAAATTCTAAAAGCAACAAAGTCTGATGGAGAATCTATAAAACTACTTAGCTGCGATGATGAAGTTTCAGAAGCTGAGGCTATCACAATTAAATTAAAGTCACTAAATAATTCAAACATCACCCCGAAGTGGTCTAACTTTGCAATCCTATACAGAACAAGAGCCCAATCTAGAGTTTTAGAGGAATCATTAGTAAGGTGGAGAATCCCTTACACAATCTTTGGAGGACTTCGTTTTTATGAGAGAAGAGAAATAAAAGATGCTATAGCTTACCTAAAAGTTCTAGTAAATAATTCAGATAATGTTAGTCTATTGAGAATAATCAATGTCCCAAGAAGAGGTATTGGGAAAACTACAATACAAAAATTAAGTAACACCGCTAGCCAACTAAATATTCCTATATGGGAACTTATAAATGATAGAGAAAGTATAAATTCGATAATTGGGAGATCATCAAAGGGCATTAATGAATTTACTGAATTGATGAATGACTTAAGCTGCTATCTAGAAAATTCTGGGCCTGCCCAACTATTACAATTAATTCTTGAGAAAAGTGGCTACTTAAATGATTTGCTACTTAGTGGCACAGACGAATCAGAAGATCGAAGAAATAATTTACAAGAATTAGTTAATGCTGCTACTCAATATGAAGAAGAAACTGAGAATGGAGATTCAGCAGGCTTTTTAGCGACAGCTGCCCTAACAACAGATAATGAAAGTAAAAATAATATCACCAATTCAGTAACACTTATGACTCTACATAATAGTAAGGGATTAGAATTCAAAAATGTATTTATCACAGGACTTGAACAGGGTCTATTTCCAAGTTATAGATCTCTTGACACTCCATCACTTCTAGAAGAAGAGAGAAGATTATGCTATGTAGGAATAACAAGAGCAGAAGAGAGACTTTTCTTGACTCATGCGAGAGAAAGGCGATTATGGGGGGGGATGAGAGAGCCAACAATCCCCTCAATTTTCCTCTCTGAGATCCCGAATGAATTAATTGAAGGCGAGGTTCCACAAAGTAGTGGAGCTTCTATAAGAAAAGATCTTCATTTACAAAGGTTAACTAGAGTTGATCGAAGAAATGATGAAGTAGTTAATAGACCAATAAATGCGGTTAGAAGAATACATTCTGGTCCAAGTAAAGGAAAAAATTGGAATATTGGAGATGAATTAATTCATTCAAAATTTGGTAAAGGAGAAATTATTCATATTTTTGGGAAAGGTGAAAAAATTTCTATAGCAGTTAAATTCGGAAATAAAGGTAGTAAAATTCTTGATCCTAGGCTGGCTCCAATTCGAGCAATAAATAGTTAATAAAATGAGTAAATATAATAAATATTTGCAAAAAGAATTTTCAAATTTACCTTACAACTTGTATCAAATTATAGAAGAGTATCTTTTTTTAAATAGAAACATAAAAATAGCCTTTGTTGGTGGTTTCTTAAGAGATTTACTAATAAAAAAGATACATAAAATAAACTCAATTAAAACTATAGATTTAGATATTGTTATTGAGGGCTCGGCACTTTCACTCGCTAATTTCATAAAAAATAAAATTAAAAATGTTAGTCTCTGCCTAATAAAAGAGTATGAAGTATACAACACCGTGGAACTTAACATTGAAAATCTAAAATTAGATATCGCATCAGCAAGGAAAGAAACATATTTCGCTCCAGGACATAACCCTAATGTCACGGATACAATCATAGAAGAAGATTTAATCAGAAGAGACTTTACTATTAATGCGATAGCTTACGAAATTTCAAATAAAAGAATTTTGGATTTATTTGATGGAATTAGTCATATAGAACAAAAATTAGTGCATTTATTGCATGAAAATAGCATCAAAGATGACCCTAGCAGATTACTTAGATGTGCAAAATATACAACTCGTTTTGGATTCCATGTGTCCCAATCTTCTCTAAATCAAGCACAAGAGTTTATAAAAGAATGGCCTTGGGTAGCTACACCCCAAAATGGTGGTTTAAAGTTTCCACCTGGTATCAGCATAAGAATTAGAATGGAGCTTAGTGAGATAATTAAATACGATAATTTATCAAAAATAATTTCAGAATTAGATAAATGGGATTGTTTATCAATATTAAACAAAGATATTATCGTTGATAAAAAATTTATAAGAGGCATTAATTGGATTAAAAGAATAAAAGGTCAGGAAATTCTTTATCTTCTAAAAAATTCAAAATCATTAAACATATTGGCTAAAAGACTTTTCTTAAACTCCAAACAGATAAAAATTATACTTGATTATCAAGATACAAAAAAAATTTTGGGAATCGATAAAAGAAATTTTATTAATTTCTCTGCATCTGATTGGACAGAATTTATTGAAGGCAGAAATCTAGATCCAGAAACCGTTAAACTTATTATTTCAGATAGTGAGGAGTTCTGGAGATCATTTTTCAAATGGCTCTATATTTTTAGGTTTATAAAAAGTAAAAAAAGCGGTTCGGAACTTAAGGAAGAGGGATGGGAACCAGGCTATCTAATGGGCGCTGAAATCAAAAGATTAAGATACCAAGAAATAGACCGACTCTGATTTCTCTTTAAAAAACTGACCCTATCTTATACCAATCCCTCTTTAAATATTGCTCATATTCTGGATTGCAACTGATTAAAAGAGGTCCACAAGTTTGTGGGTCAATAATTAAATCAATTTCATCTAAGAATATATTTTTCAAAATGACTCCATTTTTTTCTATAGTTATTATTCTTTCTCTAATATTCACAGAGTTGATCTGGTCAAAAATTTTCTTATTTTCATAAAAAATACTGCTTCTTACACCTTGCCTGATTAGTTTATTTATTCCAGCATAAGATTTTAATAAACTTAAATCTAATTTAGCTCTTATATTTGGTTGTTTTCTGCTTTGCCTTAACTTATTTGTTGAATCTATCATTTCTCTTAAATGTCCTACCAACCCAAAACCTGTAATATCAGTGGCAGCGTAAACTATTTTATCATTCAAATTTTCTTCAAGATTATTAATTTCATCTATTAATCTCTGTTGATTTAAAGTCATATTTTTCATAACATCTTGATATGAGTCATAGGAACTTATATTTCTCATTCTTGCAGCAAAAAAGATACCAATTCCAAGTGGCTTAGACATCAAAAGAATATTTCCAGGTTCAACACCAGATTTTCTCCAAGGTTGTTTTCTTTTTCCTAAGATACCTTGCACAGATAATGAAATTTCTATTCCTAAAGAGAGAGGTTTATTTGGAAGAGATCGAGATTCAAATGTATGGCCTCCGATAATTTCCCCGCCTAACTCATCAATCGCAGATTTAATCCCGCCCAAAGTTTGTGAAAAAAGATGATCTTGATCAGCCTCATTAACATTAGGAAGAGATATAGAAGCCTGTAATGATCTAAGTTTCGCTCCGCAAGCCCATAAATCTGAACATGCATGATATGTTGTAATTTTTGAATTAAGCCAAGGATCACTCAGAAGAGCAGGGAATCCATCGATACTTTGAAGTATGGTTTGCTTATCATTTTTAAATATTACAGCAGCATCTTCAGGAGAATCAGCAAAATGACCTAAATGTACTTTTCTCAGTGAACTATTCAAAACACTTTGTGATATTTTTGCTGCACAACCTCTGCAATCATTATCAATATGTTTATTAATTTTTTCTTTTTTTCCCATTTCTGGTACTTTTAAACTCTGAATAAATTTCTTATCAATATTTTTCTTAAGAATCCAAAATAAGTGAGATGGGCCAAAAACATAATCCCCATAACTAAAGAAAGCTTTAGGAAGTTTGTCATTTAAGCAATTAATTATTTGCATACCTCTTTTTTGTGGTCGCCATTTTTTAAGTTTTTTAGAATTAAACTCATTTCTAAGATTATTAGCCAAGGTATTTACCACCTTTACTGCGTGGATTCCCGATGAGGATGTTTGTCTTGATACATTAGATGCGCAATCTCCAACACCGAAGGAATCATTATTATTTATCACTTTAAGTCCACAATCTGTTTTAATTCTCCCTTTACTATCTAATTTAAAAATATTATTCTTTAACCAAGAGTGAGTATCATTTCCAGTACAAAGCAAGACTCTTTTATATTCAAATTCAAGATCAGATTTTATTTGAATATTATATTTCTTAAGATTTCTTAAAAATCTATTATGAATTTTTTGTTGAACACAAACCAGTACCAAAGTTCTAAATTCCCAACGTTTTCTCAATGCAAACGCCATTTCGATTGCTGCATAACCACTACCAACAATTACGAATGGTAAATCTAAATGATTGTTGTATTTGTCTTCAATTTTGATGATTTGGTAAGCGCTAAAAAAAGGCTTTATTGTGAAGGCGATTTTTTGCTTAACCAAATCTAAATATTCATCTGATACTTTTGTCTTACTACCTACATTCATAATAAGCTTTGAGAATCTGATATCACTTCTTTGATTGAATAACAATAATTTTTTTGTAAAATCTATATTCTTAACTTCATCTTGAATAAAAGAAATTTTTGCACTATTAGCAAGAGCAGAGATATCAATTAAACTGTCTTCAAGTGATACAGAATTAGCAACAACAGAGGGGAAAATTGAAGAATAAACCAAATGAGAATCTCTGGATATAATTGAAATAGGAATATTCGGCATCAGTTCTGGCCTCATTATCCATTTTTTCATTAAAAGAACATGCGAATGTCCTCCTCCAACAAGCACAAGATGATTAAAAGTCATTCACATCACAATGAATAAAGAACATTTGTTACCTATCAAGGACTCAAGATTAGGAATAATTGGTGGGAGTGGATTTTACACAATAGATTCAATAAAATGCTCAAGAGAGCTTGAAGTTGATACTCCTTATGGTAAACCCTCTGACACAATACGTATATTTAAAGTTGGGAATTTAGAATTAGCATTTATAGCTAGACACGGAAGAAATCATAAGTTCAATCCAACTGAAGTTCCATATAAGGCTAATATATGGGCTCTAAGATCAATAGGTGTGAGATGGATAATAGCCCCTTCAGCTGTTGGATCACTTCAAGAACAAATAAGGCCACTAGATATAGTTGTTCCAGATCAATTTATAGATAGAACTCACAACAGGCCTGCGACCTTTTTTAATCAAGGGATAGTCGCTCACGTTACAATGAGTGATCCTTTTTGTAGAAATCTATCAAGTATTTTATGTGAAGTAGGAGAAAAAAATATCCCAAGTGGTAGACAGTTGCACAGAGAGGGCACTTATTTAGCAATGGAAGGGCCTGCTTTCTCTACTCGAGCTGAATCAAACCTCTACAGAAAATGGGGTTGCTCAGTTATTGGAATGACAAACCATACTGAAGCCAGATTGGCAAGGGAGGCAGAAATAGCTTACTCATCTCTATCTATGGTTACAGATTACGATTGTTGGCACCAAACCCATGAAGAAGTTTCAGTTGAAATGGTGCTAAACAACTTAAAGATTAATACTGAAGTTGCAAATAAAATCGTGTACGAGGTGGCAAAACATATTGATGTTGAGCGTCCCAAAAGCAAAGCACATTCAGCATTAAAGGACGGATTAATGACATTAAAAAATAACGTTTCAGAAGAAACAAGATCAAAGCTAAGTATCCTTACAGACACTTACTGGATTAAAGATTAATCCAGCAGTTATGAAATAGTTAAAACAACTTGATTTAAGCTGAGCCTACTCCAGTGTAAGAGCCATAGAAGAATATACCTAATACGAAAATAACAGCTATTCCTCCAGCTGTAGCAACTAGCCATAAAGGTAAAGTACCCTCAGTCCAACGCCTTTCCCATGCGACGGCAGGCCTACCATCGGGAAGTCTATCAGGGATCCTTCCATCAGGACCTTTTAATTTACTACTCATGATTTAAATTAGTTGAAAAAGTAACTTGAGAACAAAATTCCTAGAACAAAAACAGCTAACAAGCCTAAATATAGACTCGTACGATTAAGTTCTACAGGAACTTTATTGGGGTTGTCGTTTACTTGCATGATTGATTAAAGTTAACGTCTAATAAATTGCATAGCAGCAATGGCACCCAAGAAAAATACTGAGGGGATTGCTAAGGCATGAACAGCAAGCCAACGCACCGTAAAAATAGGATAAACGCGAACTTCAGCTGCCTGCATTGGGGCTTGAGAATTTGTCATTTTATTTTGTACGTAGATCTAATTGAGATTTAGCTTCGTATCTTTGGGTTACAACAGGTGCCTTCGATTCAGATGCCTGAAAATAGCTATCAGGACGAGGAGTACCAAAAGCATCGTACGCTAAACCTGTATATACGAATAAAAATCCGGCTATAAAAATAGCTGGTAATGTCACTGCATGAATAATCCAGTATCTAACACTGGTGATTATTTCAAAGAATGGGCGTTCGCCCGTTGAACCTGCGGCCATAATCACAAATATTTACCATTTGATCTTACAAGGAAAAAACGTAACTTTGTGAAGATGTTTACAGCTTGGTTACAGACAGTTGCTAATTGAAACTAAAAATTAATGTTTTTCTAGGTTTTTATTATGAATTTTTTATAAATTTAGCCATTCCACTTTAAGATATAACCCCTTTCACCAAGAATAAAACCTTTAAAGTTACCTGAATCTTTGGACCCCTTAAATAAAATCTTGATGAAATTGGTAGGCAAGTCAGATGCAACTGGGTCAGAGTACCAAGTCTTACCATCATCTTTACTAACTATTAAAGTTCCATTACCACCTCCGGCCCAAATACCCCCATTTGGATCCCAGCCCATGTCAAGGTAGTTATAGCCATTCAAAATAGGGATTGTTGGCTTTGTCCAGCTTTCAAAGTCACCACTACTATTATTAAATCGTATTTCAGCACCTCTTGAGAGCATCCACAGATTTCCATTAGGAGTATAACCAATGCTTTGAACTCTCTTACTACTCGCCCTCTGGTGAGCTATCCATGTATTACTATCATTTTGCAATGTCGAGAAAAAGTTTCCAAGGCTGCTAACGCTAACATAATCACCATCTTCATTTCTTCTCAGATCTCTTACTCCTCCAGATCCTGAAGCATCTATAACCTTCGCCTCCCAAGAGTCACCACTGTTAGAAGTTTGATATATTGCTCCTGCAGTAGTTGCTAATTCTGCTTTATCAGTATCAACGGTAGTAACAAGGAAAGGTTGACCAGGAAGTTTATTGCCAAGAGAGAGTCTAGTCCAATTTTTCCCAGCATCCAATGTGTGCATAACAAGTGATGGTTGACCTATAAGCCATCCCTCATCCCCTTTAAAATCTATATCAATTAGCCGGAAATTCTCGTCACTTGATAAATCAAGAGATCTTTCATCCCAGGTTTCGCCTCCATCATCAGATTCCATTATTAGTCTATTTGAGCCAACAAGAAAACCTCTTTTATCATCAATAAAATCAATGTCTAAGACATTTGCTTGATTCTCAAATTGGATAGTTTTCCATGGGCTAGATTCTGCATTCTTAACCCCTGTTGAGCTACAACTGCTTAAGACTAAAGCAATAAGAATAGCTATCGAAATATTTGAGAATTTGGTAATAATATTTTTCATTATTTTATTTTAATGCAAAGAGTACAAAGAAAGAAAACAAGCAGCAGCAAAAGCGAAACCACCAAAAATTAAAATGTTTTTTTGACCAGGAGGCAAACTATTAAATCCAAAGCCATAAGTTAAATTCTCCTCAAATCCACTTGGCTTTGATCTTGGTCCAATATCTTTATAAAGATTTTTCCCTGCTCTACAAACTGGACAAGCAAAAGTTGAGCCATCTAACATAAGGAAAGGGGTATTTTGAGGTATTTTCAGTTTCTTTACTCCCTCAGCCGGATCATAAATATATCCACAACCCCTACATTCGAATCTATTTTGGTCTAAATTAGAGGTGTTATCTTTAATTGGTTCTGAAGGCTTCTCAGATAGTTCTGCAGTTTCAACACTTTCGATTATGGTGTTTTCCTCAGATGATGGTTGAATGTTTTCACTCACGATTTACTGTTAATCTTTAAGGACTCTAAGAGATTTAACTTAATTAAGCGAATTTTTATCAAAAAAATTTTTCAAAATGTTTTCACTTCCTGGTTATGAATACTTTTTAGGTTTCTTGATTATTGCTGCTGCTGTTCCTGTATTAGCACTAGTAACCAACCTTATAGTTTCTCCAAAAACAAGAACTGGCGAGAGGAAATTAACCTATGAATCAGGTATGGAACCAATTGGAGGTGCCTGGATTCAATTCAATATTAGATACTATATGTTCGCCTTAGTGTTTGTTATTTTTGATGTAGAAACAGTTTTTTTATATCCATGGGCAGTAGCTTTTAATAAATTAGGACTTCTCGCATTTGTCGAAGCACTGATTTTTATAGCTATACTCGTAATTGCACTAGCCTATGCATGGAGAAAAGGTGCTTTAGAATGGAGTTAAAAAATTGAACAATCCACTTTCACCAAAAGCCATTAGGGAAATAAGAGAAGGAACATGTAACCCCTTAGGTACGCCTCAAGTAACTACTGATCTTAGTGAAAATATTATTCTCACAAGCCTCGACGATCTACATAACTGGGCCAGATTAAGTAGCCTTTGGCCTTTACTCTACGGCACAGCTTGCTGCTTTATTGAATTTGCTGCTTTAATTGGATCTCGATTTGATTTTGATCGCTTTGGACTCGTACCAAGAAGTTCCCCAAGACAAGCTGATTTATTGATTGTGGCAGGAACTGTAACAATGAAAATGGCCCCAGCTTTAGTTAGATTATACGAACAAATGCCTGAACCAAAATATGTGATAGCCATGGGAGCGTGCACGATTACTGGAGGTATGTTCAGCGCAGATTCAACTACGGCTGTCAGAGGTGTCGACAAATTAATTCCAGTTGATTTATACCTTCCTGGATGTCCTCCTAGACCTGAAGCAATTTTTGATGCTGTAATTAAACTCAGAAAAAAAGTAGGTAACGAAAGTATTCTTGAAAGAAGCAAAGCATCACAAACCCATAGGTATTTTACAGTTGAACACAATATGAATCTTGTATTCTCCGAAAATACTGGAGAATACCTCAACAAACGTGCGGATAAGATAATCAATAAATCACAACAAGAAATATCTAATCCAAATAATTTAAAAGATAAAGAATTTATACCATTGGAAGAAGGTGAATTATGACTGATAACTTGAATAATAGTGATCTTCCAAAAGAGGAATTAGTTGATAAAAGAGGAGAAATCAGTAAGTCTCTAATCGATCAAGGTTTAAACAACGAATCTCTAGGAAAGGATCATATTGGTATCGAGATTATTGCTATTGAACCAGGCAAACTCTACGAAGCTATAGAGAAATTAAAAATAATGGGTTTCAACTATTTACAATGTCAAGGAGGATATGACGAAGGTCCAGGTAAACGACTTGTGAGTTTTTACCACCTGATTACACTTGGTGATATTAAACAAGATTTTTCAATAAAGGAAGTAAGGGTTAAAGTTTTTCTTGAAAGAGATTCTGATCTATCAATACCTAGTTTATTTAATCTTTTTAAAGGAAGTGATTGGCAAGAGAGGGAAACATACGATATGTTTGGTATCAAATTTGATGGGCACCCATGTCCTAAAAGACTGTTAATGCCTGAAGATTGGAGAGGTTGGCCTTTACGCAAAGATTATATACAGCCAGATTTTTACGAAATGCAAGATGCTTATTGATTATACTTTTTGATTTTTCTATATAGATAAATAACTGCTCTTGATAACCTTCTAGAATCATGACGCAACGTTGGAGTTATTCTCTTAGCATATAGAGGAGCTTGCAAAACAAAGTAACCCTCAGAAATCAATTTCCTCTTATTACAGAGAACTGGCTCTGCACCTTTTGATCTGTAATATTCAATTAAAGGTGAATTTTCAAATTCTACTTGAGACAGAATAGAGTTAAAAATGCGGGTACTAACTCCAAAATTCATTAATTGTTTTTCTATTGCCTTAATGTGTTGATAAACATCTAATCCATCTGTCTCACCTGGTTGGGTCATTAAATTACTAATATAAATTTTTGGTGCATTACTTTTTAGTAAGGCCTCAACAATATCAGGTACCAGCAAGTTTGGAAGTAAAGATGTGTATAAGCTTCCTGGACCTAAAATTATCAAATCAGCATCCTTAATCGCTTCCAAAGCATTTGGCAGAGCAGAAGGGTTCTCTGGTAAACATCCAATTCTTGAGATTGGCTTTTCAGATTTACTTATCAAACTTTCTCCAAAGATTCTCTCACCACTCTCTAATTCAGCCCATAACCTTACATCAACACTTGTCGCAGGAATTACTTGCCCTTGAACAGATAATACTTTGCTTGATGCCTGAACAGCCTTCTCTAGACTACCTGTGATGGTTGTAAGAGCAGATAAGAAAAGATTACCAAAACTATGCCCTTCTAATCCAGTACCCACTGAGAATCTATACTGGAATAACCTCGTTAAAATAGGTTCTTCATTAGACAAAGCAGCAAGACAATTTCTAATGTCCCCTGGAGGCTGCACACCTAATTGCTTTCTCAGCAAACCACTACTCCCACCATCATCAGATACCGTTACGATTGCGGTTATGTTGCTGCTATAACTTTTCAAACCTTTCAATAATGTAGATAATCCTGTACCGCCTCCAATAGCAACAATATTTGGGCCTCTACTCAATTTACTTTTTGCCCTCAACGCATCCACCAAAAAAGTATCTTTGACAGGTTCTAAGGCACGTTGAATAGAGTTTATACTTCTATTCTGACCAAGACCCATTAGTAAAAGGCCTACAATAAGAATAATTGGACCCAAGAGCGTAACAGGCAAAACACTTGTTAAACCACCCATAACCCAAAAGAAAATTTCAATTAACCAATACAAAGGCTGAAGATTAGTCCATATAGCTAACCCCAAAATAGAAATTATCAATCCTATAGCTGAGGTAAACATCCACCTTTTGATTAAAAGGCCAGGCAATAACCATCTAAAAACCCTAAAAATCCTACTCAGAAAATCAAACTTAGATTTTCTGTGGAGTTTTAAAATTTTATTTATTCTTTTTCTTTTTCTTTTCATCTATTAATTTCCCATTTATTTTTAAATTAAAATTAGCTTATTTGTTTAGTAAATTATAAATCAATTACATAGTTACTTTTTTTATTGTTCATTGCAGGCAATATATAAGTAAATATATATTTATTTCATAATTATACGATCTTGAAAAAATCAAATTTTGCAATTCAAACAAAAAACCTTTCAATGTCCTGGGCTGAATCAATAGTTCTAAAGAAACTTAATTTATCAGTCATGAATGGTGAAAGAGTAGCGATAGTAGGACCTTCTGGATCTGGGAAGTCTACAATTTTAAAAATCCTAGCAGGATTAATTTTAGCGAGTGACGGTGAATTAAAAATATTTGGTTCGACTCAAAAATATTTAAGATTAGATCAAAGCGATCCTCCTGATGTACGTTTGGTTTTTCAGAATCCTGCTCTGCTAGGATCTTTGACAATTGCTGAGAACGTCGGATTTATACTTCGAAGAAGTAAACAAATAACTGAGAATGAAATTAGAGAAATTGTAAATGAATGCCTTGAGGAAGTAGGTTTATATAATGTTTCAGACAAACTACCCAATGAATTGAGTGGAGGGATGCAAAAAAGGGTCAGTTTTGCTCGAGCATTGCTCAGTGAACCCAACCGCAATAAAAGTAACGGGCCTCTATTGCTTTTTGATGAGCCAACTGCTGGACTTGATCCGATAGCATCATCAAGAATTGAAGATCTAATTAATAAAACAAATGAAAAAGTAAGAGGCACATCTATTGTTGTTAGCCATGTTCTTAGTACTATAGAGAGGACATCATCAAGAGTTCTTATGCTTTATGGAGGAGAATTTAAATGGGAGGGATCTGTTGAAGAGTTTAAAATTAGTGAGAACCCTTACGTTTCTCAATTTAGGACAGGGAATCTTGATGGGCCAATGCAACCAAAAGAGATTTAAAAGCTATGCGTAGAACCTTAAAAGATTCAGTAGTTGGGTTTTCATTACTAGGTGGAATATTAATTTTCTCATTCTTTTCCTTCTGGTTGAGAGGTATAAAATTATCCTCTAAAAATTGGCATTTCTTTGCAGATTTTAATAATGCCAGTGGACTATCAAAAAAATCCCCTGTCAGTTACAAAGGGATTCTTGTTGGCTCCATAGAAGATATAATTTTCACTAATGAATCTGTCAAAGCAAAAATTGTACTAAATAATCCAGAACTAATTTTACCTAAACCAACTTTTGCCAAAGTAGTTACTAACTCATTTTTAGGAGGGGATGTGCAAGTTGCTCTGGAAGCAAGCGACAAAACAATACCCAATGATATTGCTTTACCAACATCTACTCAGTGTAATAAAGACTTAATTATTTGCGAGGGAGATACTATAACTGGTAAACAACTTTCAAGCCTTTCTAATATAACTAGCAGAATCAATAAATTACTGAAGGAGTCAAATCAAGAGAATTTAATACAAAATATAGTCAATTCAATGGATCAATTTGATAAGACTCAGGCTAACTTAGATGAACTAATTTATTTATCTAAAAAAGAAGTTCTTAGGATTCAACCTTTAATATCTGATTTAATAATTGCTGCAGGACATTTAAACAGCATTTTATCTACCATAGATGACGATGAGACTCTTGAGGATGTAAAAGTAACGATAGAATCGACAAGATCTATCACAAAGAAAATTGACGAGATTGCCGATGATTATCAAAAATTAACTAAAGATAAAGAATTAACTAAAGCTCTAAGAGACTTAACAGTAGGCTTATCAAAATTCCTAAATGAAGTTTATCCATAAAGTAAATTAGAGTTCATTTATAGCATTTAATGCCATAGATGCTATTGCTTGATCAGTTGCTTTAGGTAGTTGGACATATTTCCCCTGTGCTGACTCAGCTAATTCTTTGCCAAAACCACTAGCAATAAATTTCCTCTCCGTATCAATGATTAAAAGTTTAATTCCTAACATTGGATATTTCGAGGCTATATTTAGAACTTCCTCTTTGAGATTTGCATTATCATTGTCCTCAATTTCTGACTGTCCCAATGATAAGCTCAGAGGGACGTTACCACGTCCATCGGTTATTCCAACAACTATAACTTGACCTATATCACCAGTAGAAATAGCATTCTTAGCAACTTTCGCTGCCTGTGTTAAGCCATGTGCTAATGGAGAGCCACCTCCGCATGGCATTGTTTCTAATCTTCTTTTTGCTGCAGTTATAGATCTTGTTGGAGGTAAAAGAACCTCTGCCTGATTACCACGAAATGGAATTAAAGAAACTTCATCTCTATTCTCATAAGCCTCAGTTAGTAGTCTTATTACTGCACCTTTTGCGCTTTGCATTCTATTTAATGCCATTGATCCACTAGCATCAACAAGGAAAATAACCAGAGCGCCTGCCTTTTTCTGTAGCAGTTTAGCTCTGAAATCATTTTCTTCAACTATTATTTTTTTATCTGGATTTTTTAATCTTCTGGATTTCTGATAAGGAGCTGCTGCTCTCAAAGTAGCATCAACTGCGATTCTTTTCACTTGTCCTCTAGGAATTATGGGTCTTACGTATCTACCTCTACTTTGACTTAAAATAACAGATCTACTTCCGCTGTTGCCTGACTTTGATTTAGATGATGAAAAAAGCAATAGATCAGGGTCAACCATACATGACTCGGGATCTAAAATAAACTCTTCAGGAATATCTGGGGTGCTCTCATCTTCACCTTCGGATTCATCTTGTTCCTGATCCTGATCTTGATCATCCTCATTATGAGATTCATCTTCATTCTGTTGATCACCTGATTGAGGAGGTGGAGATTGGTCTTCAGGGGGAGGAGGTTGGATTTCATCATCCTCAGGCGGCATTTGTTTTGCTCTGGGAATGATTACTAATCTAACTGCTACCTTTAAATCATCAGAGTTAACACAGTCGCTACCACGCAATGCAGCATTAGCTTTAGCTACCTTAACAGCAAATAATTCAGAACGATGTCCTTCCACACCTCCACGTATTGCCTCATTAACTAGATAGGTTATCTGTTCTTTTGTTATGGTTACATCTTTTAGCCATTGTCTAGCAAGAATAAGTTGGGTAGACAAATTTTCTGTTTCTTCTGACCATTTTTCTGAGAACTTCATATTATCCTCAGCATGCATTAAAACTGATTCAGTAATCTGTACCCTTTGAGTATTATCAATGGATTGATCCGCTGATAAAACTATTGCAAATCTATCTAAAACATGATCTCTTAGGGTACCTTCCTCAGGATTGTATGTTGCAATTAATAATGTTTTGCACGGATGCGAGAGACTTAAGCCATCCCTCTCCACATTATTTTGCTCTTTACCAGTTGCCTCGAGTATTAAATTGACAATACCATCATCCAATAAATTCATATCATCAACATATAAAACCCCTCTGTGAGCATCAGCCAATATACCAGGCTGAAAAATCTGCTCTCCAGAATTCAATGAAGCTGCAACATCTATAGAACCTACAAGTCTATCTTCAGTAATCCCAATTGGGACTTGGATAAATGGAGCCTGAACAACTTTCTTTGGAAATTCTTCTGTTTCAGATAATTCTCTACTTTTTACAAAATCTTTTAACAGCTCAAAAGTATTTTTATCCCATTCATTAGGTCTACTAGGATCAAGATTTCTACTCACTGACCTACTAAAATTAGGATCCAATCCTGAAGCACCTGCAGCCGCCTGGTAATCCAAAATTTCAATAGGAGGAAGTAATGCGTGCAAACCTCGAGCCAATACAGATTTACCTGTTCCTCTACCTCCTGCTATTGCTACTCCGCCTAAACTTGGATCAACAGCTGCAAGTAAAAGTGATAATTTCAACAGATTGTGACCAGTAATGGCAGCTAATGGGAATGCTCTTATTGAATCCCTCTTCCTCATCAAATCTTTAATTTCGCCTTTTCCATTTAATTGAGTTTCCAAATTCACTTTAAAATTACCTGTTATAGAATTTATCCAATAAAATGTTTTTTTATTGTGGAATTATCAAATCTTAATATCAAAAATGGATTATGTATATCTGTAGGAGCAAATATTGATAGTAACTTTGGGCATCCCATAGATTCATTAATACATTGTAGACCGAGACTCGAAACAACTATAAAAGAATGGATAATTAAATTTCAACTCACTGAATCTCTACCTAATTCCTCAAATACTTTTTTTTATTGGTCTTCACTTTACGAGACAACTCCACATGGAACTTCGGATCCTCAACCTAATTTTATAAATACAGTTTTGCTTGTTAAGAGTACAATTTTCCCCGAGCCTTCTCATACAACAGCCAAATTTCTACTAGATCAATTTAAAAATTTTGAACAATCATATGGCAGAGAAAGAAGCGTCGAAAAAAATCTTTGGCTTCCTAGATCTTTAGATTTAGATATCCTATGGTGGGAAAATTTATATACAGATACGAATCTTCTTACCATTCCTCACCCAAGATTTGTGAATCGAAATTTTGTAATTTCCCCATTAGCAGAAATTCTTAGTAGATCCCAGAAAATAGAAAGAATAAATGATAAAAGGTGGCCTCTTTAAAAAAAAAAACTGTTAATATGACTCTGACATTAATAAGCAAATGCCAGATAGTTCATTAAATAAAAAATCAATTATTCAGAAAAAAATATCTGAACTAAATTCAAGAAAATTTAGTTTTGAAATTAACAGAATTCAACTCCCTAATGGGCATATTGGAGATTATGGCTACATAAAGCATCCTGGCGCATCTCTTGCTGTCCCAATAACAAAAGATAATAAAGTAATAATTTTAAGGCAATACAGATTCGCTGTCTCAAGATATTTACTTGAATTCCCCGCAGGTACACTAGAAAAAGGCGAATCACCTTTAAAATCAATTCAACGTGAAATCCAGGAAGAAACAGGATACCAAGCAAATCAATGGGATGAATTAGGAGTGTTAGTGCCTGCTCCTGGATATGCCGATGAAGAGATATTTTTATTTCTTGCAAGAGATCTCAATGAATTAGAATCTGCGCCCAAAGGAGATCTTGATGAAGATATAGAAGTGCTAAAAATTGATCCAGATGAATTAGATCAAATGATATCTAACGGTCGCGAAACTCTTGATGGCAAGACTGTAAGCGCATGGTTTAGAGCCAAACAATTTCTGAATATTCAATGAATAAGCCTAGAATTCTTTTTTGGCATAGAAAAGATCTTAGAATAAAAAACAATCAAGCCTTATTAGAGAGTTTTGAAATATCAAATTCAATTACATCAATTTATGTTTTTGATCAAAATTATAAACTCGATTTCAACTCAAGCTCAAGAAGTTGGTTTTTAGGAAATTCTTTGAAAGAGTTAAGTCTTAATTGGTTAAAAATTGGCAGTAGATTATTATTCGCAGAAGGAGATCCTATTAAAATAATCCCCACTATAGCTCGACTCATTGAGGCGAAATTCGTGGTTTGGAATGAATCCATAGAACCCTATGAAAGGAATAGAGATTATGTTGTAGAGAAAGATTTAAAAAAATTAAACATAAAAGTTTTAAAATATTGGGACAATTTATTATTAAAACCAGAAGAAATTTCAACTGGATCAAACAAACCCTACACAGTTTATGGACCTTTTTATAAAAAAATAAAAAATCATATACCAACCTTTAGCGAGAATATCCAATCGCTCAATAAGACATTAATAAATATAAAATTGAAAGATTTGGAAGAGAAATTAAAAGGCCTTAAAGAAGTTAAACTTTCTAATTTAATACTAGAAAACTTCTTGAGAAATATTGATTTTAAGGGGAAAGATATCTGTCCATGCAAACCAGGAGAAAAAGCTGCAGAACAATTACTTTATAATTTCATTGAATCAAGAAAAATATTAAATTACGATACTGGAAGAAATTTCCCAGCTCGTCATGGTACATCTTTTTTAAGTGCCTCCTTAAGATTTGGAACAATAAGCATTAGACATATTTGGGGAAAGGCTTCAGACCTATGCTCCACAACAACTAATAGGGAGGAATTAATTTCAATCGAAACTTGGCAAAAAGAATTGATATGGAGAGAGTTTTATCAACATTGTTTATACAATTTCCCAACTCTAGAGAAAGGAGCATATAGAGCTAAATGGAATAAATTTCCTTGGCAAAATAATAAAGAATTTTTTTCACGCTGGAGTGAAGGTCTTACTGGGGTACCTATTGTTGATGCTGCGATGAGAGAATTAAACTCAACTGGATGGATGCATAACAGATGTAGGATGATAGTTGCATCCTTTTTAGTAAAAGATCTTATTTGTAATTGGCAAATGGGGGAAAAGAAATTCATGGATCTTTTAGTTGATGGAGACCTTTCTGCCAACAATGGGGGGTGGCAATGGAGTGCAAGTAGCGGTATGGATCCAAAACCATTAAGAATCTTCAACCCTTACACACAAACACAAAAATTTGACCCTCTTTGTAAATATATAAAATATTGGATACCAGAGTTATCTAAAATTTCAAATAATGATATTGCAACTGGAACAATTGCAAAGTTAGAAAGTACAAATTATCCTTCTCCCCTGGTAAGTCATAATGTTCAACAAAGATTATTTAAGAAACTCTATTCAGAGATTTAAATTTCATTATGATTGTTCTTCAATAATTGATTTAAATTGCTGGCAACATAAACCTGTTCATCATATTTTATTTCAGGGAACATAGGAAGGCTTAATACTTCAGTACACACTTTTTCAGTATTTATTAATGATGCTCTGTTCAAATTAATATCTTTATAAGCCACTTGTGCATGAATTGGAATTGGGTAATAGATTATCGAATTAATACCTTTTTCTGCAAGGTTTTTCTTTACATAATTCCTTAATGATTTATTGCTTGTAAAGTCTGTGTTAAATAATTCATTAACATTCTTATTGTGAGAAAAATTCTTATTATTTAATTTAACTACAAATTGATTCCAAGAGTGGAAAGTGGAATTTTCATTATATTTTGGTAAACTTAAAAACTTATTTTTCTCAATTAAGTCAAAGTAATTTTTAGCAACTTTTTGACGATTTTGAACCCATTCCGAAATAAATTTAATCTTTACATTCAAAACAGCTGCTTGTATTGAGTCCAATCTACTATTGTAACCAATTCTATTGTGCGAGTATCTTATGGGACTGCCATGAATAGCTAATTCTCTAATTTTTTGGGCTAAATAATCACTGGAAGTAGTAACAGCACCTCCATCCCCTACCGCACCTAAATTCTTAGTTGGGAAAAAACTGAAGCAACCTATATCTCCAATACTTCCAACTTTTTCACTATTCCACATAGTGCAAGTTGCTTGCGCACAATCTTCAATAATTTTTAAATTATATTTTGCAGCTATTGCTTTAATATTAGTCATATCAACAGCATTACCAAATAAATGCACAGGAATTATTGCTTTTGTACGTTTGGTTATCGAAGCATCAATTTTTTTTACATCAATTAAAAAGTCATCAGGATTAATATCTACAAAAACAGGAGTTGCCCCCACAAGACTGATAGCTTCAGCAGTAGCAAAAAAACTAAAGGATGAAGTGATTACCTCATCACCTTCACCAATATTGAGAGCTCTTAGGGCTAAGATTAATGCGTCTGTACCGCTATTACATCCTATTGAATGTTGAACGCCTATCAAAGAAGCAAAAGAGTCTTGAAATTTTAAAACTTCATCACCACCAATATATTGACAACCTTTCATAACCTTTAAAACGGCTTCTTCTAGTGCAGAACCAATTTCTACAAATTGTCTATCTAATGTAAAAGGTGGTACATTCATTATCAAATTTTAGCCTTAAACGATTTTTATTGGGTTTAAAATTTTAGGATTTAAACCAGGGGGGCTCATTCCCAAGTTTCCATTTTATATTGCAACCTAAAGAAGGTATCTGATCAAAAGTATTTTTTCTATTTTCTTTAATGGAATCAACAGCATATAGTATATCTTCACAAGTCTTTGGAATTTGATTAGAAGGCCTGCTTCCGTCCAATTGTCCATGATAAAACAATCTAAATTGATTTTTGACATAATTAAATAGATAAAAATCTGGAGTACATGCAGCTTTTAACTGCTTTGCAAAGGTTTGATCTTGATCATACAAATAAGGGAAATCCCAACCATTCAACTTTGCTTGCTTGGCTAGCTGATCAGGTGAGTCTTCAGGATAAGTGGTGATGTCATTAGATGAAATGGCTACAATCTGAACGCTATCATTGATTGACTTACTTAATTTAGATATTGAATCTTCAAGAAACTTAACATAGGGACAATGCGCACAAATAAACATTATGAGTAAGTGTCTATCATCTAGGGAAGCATAATTATAATTTTCCTTATTAGCTGAATTGACATTAACTAAATTAAATTCCTTTAATAAAGAACCTAAAGCTACAAAATTAGAATTCGTTCTTACCATTTTTAACTTAAAAACAAACCATAGTTGAAATTTATTGTATATTTTGGATTAATTCTCATACAAATGCACGTTCTGTAGGAGAATTATATAAACAATAAATAAAATGTTACTAGATTTAACTGGCAAAAAGATCCTCGTCACTGGTATCGCAAACAATAGATCTATTGCATGGGGAATTGCTCAACAACTATCGAAGGCTGGCGCTGAATTGGGAATTACCTATTTACCAGATGATAAAGGTCGATTCGAATCTAAAGTTAGAGAACTAACTAAGGATCTTAATCCATCATTATTTTTACCTCTTGATGTTCAAAATCCACAACAAATTGAAGAGGTCTTTGCAGAGATTAAAACAAAATGGGGGCAACTTGATGGTTTAGTTCACTGTTTAGCTTTTGCAGGTCGTGATGAACTAATTGGTGATTATAGTGCAACATCATCTGATGGCTTTGATAGAGCATTAAATATTAGTGCTTACTCATTGGCACCACTTTGTAAATCTGCAAAGCCACTTTTTAGTGATGGTGCTGGAGTAGTTTCTCTTACCTATCTTGGTTCTGAGAGAGCAATACCAAATTACAATGTTATGGGAGTAGCCAAAGCAGCTTTGGAAGCCTCAGTAAGGTATCTTTCTGCAGAACTTGGTCCTGAAAAACAAGTTCGAGTAAATGCTATAAGTGCAGGGCCTATCAGAACACTAGCAAGCTCAGCTATTGGTGGAATTTTAGATATGATCCACAATGTTGAAGAAAAAGCACCACTTAGAAGAACTGTAACCCAAACTGAAGTAGGGAATACAGCTGCTTTTCTTTTGAGTGACCTCTCGAGTGGTATCTCAGGACAAACTATTTACGTTGATGCTGGTTATTGCATTAATGGAATGTAAATTCAATTTAAATAAAAAATCTAATGTCAGGTAAAAGACAAGCTGAAATCATAAGAAAAACGAATGAGACGGCAATCAACGTTTTTCTAGATGTCGATGGTGACGGTAATTCCGAGATAAATACAGGCATACCCTTTTTAGACCATATGCTTCATCAACTATCCAGCCATGGTTTATTTGATTTAAATATAACCGCCGAGGGGGATACACATATTGACGATCATCATACTAACGAGGATGTTGGTATTGCTCTAGGTAAAGCACTAAACAAGTCTCTGGGAGATAGAAAAGGCATAAATAGGTTTGGTCACTTTATCGCGCCACTTGATGAAGCCCTAATTCAGGTGACATTAGACTGTTCTGGGAGACCACATTTATCCTATAACTTACAAATTCAATCATCAAGAATTGGGAATTATGATACTGAATTAGTTAGAGAATTTTTTATCGCATTTGTAAACAATAGCGGTCTAACTCTACATATTAATCAAGTTCAAGGAATCAATGCTCATCATATTGTTGAGGCTACTTTTAAAGCCTTTGCAAGAGCGTTAAGAATGGCCACAGAGATTGACTCGCGCAGAGCTAATACTATCCCCAGTAGTAAAGGTATGCTTGAAAGAAAATAGAAATCCACAATTTTTTTTATTTTTAGCGACAATAAAAATAAAAAAGTGGCAAATCTTCAAGAAAAACTAATCAATAATGATCACAAGTTTGATAAAGAGGACTGGTCTAGTGCTTACCAAAATGTTGAAAATGAGTATTCTGAAGAAAATCTAACAATTAAAAGTGGAGATCCAATTCATGAATTGGATGGGACTTTATTTAGAAATGGACCAGGCATACTAGAAAGAGATAATCAATGGGTACATCATCCTTTTGATGGAGATGGTATGGTTACTGCGATCACTTTCAAAAAAGGGATGCCATCACTAACTAACAAATTTGTCAAAACTAAAGGTTTTATTGAGGAACAAGAAAGAAACAAATTCATATATAGAGGTGTATTTGGAACACAGAAAAAAGGAGGAATTTTAAATAATGCTTTTGATCTGAAATTTAAAAATATAGCCAATACACACGTAGTTAAACTTGGAGGCGAATTACTTGCGTTATGGGAGGCGGCTTGCCCCCACGCATTAGATCCCAATACACTGGAAACCTTGGGATTAACTAGTCTTAATGGAGTTTTAAAACCTAATGAAGCTTTCAGTGCACATCCAAAAATGGATTTAAATTCAAATTATTCTTCAGAAATGATGGTGACTTTTGGTGTTCAAACTGGGCCTAAAAGTACTATAAGATTAATGGAATTTTCAAATAGTGCAAAAGATAACGGTACCTTAATCTTTGATAGAAAAGATACTTTTAATGGCTTTGCATTTTTGCATGACTTTGCAATCACAACCAATTGGGCGATTTTCTTGCAAAATGCAATTGAATTTAACCCTCTCCCATTTGTAATGGGTCAAAAAAGTGCGGCGCAATGCTTAAAATCTAACCCTCAAAAAACCGCCAAGTTTTTCTTGATACCAAGAGATAGCGGTTTATATAAAGGACAACCTCCTAAAGTAATTGATGCGCCACAGGGGTTTGTTTTTCATCATGTAAATGCTTATGAGGAAAATTCAGAAATAATACTTGATAGTATTTTTTACGATGATTTCCCTTCTATTGGACCTGATGAAAATTTCAAGGATATAGATTTTGCTCAATACCCTGAAGGTAAATATAAAAGAACCAGAATAAACCTAGATACAGGAAAAACCAACATTCAGACTGTTAGTCAGCAATGCTGTGAATTTGCAACTGTAAATCCAAAATTCATTGGATTAAATGCATCCTTTAGCTGGATGGCTTCTACACTTCAAAACGAGGGTAATGCACCTTTACAATCAATAAAAAAAATTAATCTTCGAAATAATGAAGAATTATTTTGGTCAGCTGGCAAAAGAGGTTTTGTTAGTGAGCCAATTATGGTGCCGTCAAAAAATAGATCTGCAGAAGATGAGGGATATATTCTTGTTGTTGTATGGAATGGAGCAAGAAGAGGTAGTGACCTTGTTATTTTAGATGCCGTAAGTTTAAAAGAACTTACAGTATATGAATTACCTTTGACCATTCCTCATGGTCTCCATGGCTCATGGGTTTGCAGTTAATTAAATATCTTAACTAAATCAGGTATTATCTTTTCCAGTGCACGACCGCGGTGACTAAATTGTTTTTTTAGTTCATATCCCATTTCTGCGAAAGATAATGCACTTGATACCTCCTGAAAGATTGGGTCATAACCAAAACCATCATCTCCTCTTGGCTTATGTAGTATATTTCCATAACATCTCCCTTCTGAATTTAATACAACCTTGCCTTCTGGAGAAGCAACACAAATATGTGCAACAAAATAAGCTTCGCGATTTTTTTTTCCATCAAGCTCGCTTAACACCCTTTGAATTCTTTTAAGATCATTTTCTGCATACCTTGAAGAAAATATACCTGGCCTGCCATCTAGCGAATCGATACATAATCCAGAATCATCCGCAATTGAAAAACTATTAGTTCTCTTTGCCACCTCACAAGCTTTTTTCATAGCATTTTCCTCAAAACTCAAACCATCTTCAATCACTTCTATTGATTCTGGTTGAGATAATAATTGACAATTTACATTAAAAAGCATTCTTTGATATTCATTGATCTTCCCATGATTTTTACTCGCAACATATAAAGTTTTTTTCATTGTCAATATGCCTTGTTAATAAATTCTTTACTCCATTCAAGTGTATTATTTAATTTCTCCTCTGATGGGGCTTCACAATATATTCTCAAAAGAGGCTCAGTGCCTGAGAACCTAAATAAAAGCCAGAAACTATAGTCAAACCTAAATTTTATACCATCTATTTTTATAATTTCACTTATTGTATGACCACAGATTTTCTTTGGTAAATTCTTTAATAAATAACTTTCTATCAGATCTCTTTCTTCAATATTTTTTAATTCAACATCAATTCGATCATAAAAACTTGGTCCATATTCTCTTTGGATCTCATCAAGCGAATCGCATAAGTATTTTGATTGTTCTGCAATTTCTCTTAATAAGATCATAGAGGTATATAAAGCATCCCGCTCAGGTAAAAATTCACCAAAACCTATTCCTCCAGATTCCTCTCCACCAATAAAAATAGGTTGATTAATCATTTTCTTCGCAATATGCTTAAATCCAACTGGCAATTCCAATACTTGCCTATTTTGATCTTGAGAAATCTTCATAATAAGATCTGAACCACTTACTGTTTTCAATACAGGGTCTAATTTTAAATCTTTTTTACCAAGATTAAGTATCAAGTACGGCAATAAAACTTGAGAACTACAGTACCTACCTTTTTCGTCAATCACTGCAATCCTATCTCCATCTCCATCAAAAATTATGCCTAACGTTTTCGAACCATCACTAGCTTTATCTTTTAAAATGAAGTTTAACCTATCAAGATACTTATTAAGTGGTTCAGGGGGATTGCCACCAAAATATGGATCATTATTTTCTCGTATTCCTGTAATAGTTCTACCTGCCTTGTTGTTAAAAAGTTTGTCAATACTATTAGCAGCAGATCCATGCATACAGTCTATAAAAATTCTCAATCGCATTTGATCTAGCCTTCTCAAAATATAATCCAGATCAAACATCGATTGTATCTTTTCTAAATGAAATGTTTTCACATCAACCGTTTTACAGGTTATAAAACTTGGCTGATCAAGATTACCTAATTTGATCCTTTGCATAACAGCCTTTGTGAAAGATTCATCAACTGAACATCCTCTAAAGCTCTTAATCTTAAGCCCTAACCAATTAAATGGATTATGGCTAGCAGTGATAATTAAGGCTCCTAAGAAATCAAATTCTCTTGCGAATAAACTGCAAGAAGGAGTGGTAACATAACTACTTGTTATCACAGGCTCAAATCCACATCCATTAATGATTGGAATTATGGATTCAGCAAATTCATGAGCCATGAATCGACGATCGTAACCTATTAAAATTTTCTTTGTCTTAACATCATGAAAATATCTAAAAAATAATTCCTTACAGGCAGCAGCCGCAACTTTATTTAGATTATGGGTAGTAAAATTAGCACCAATTATTCCTCTCCAGCCATCGGTTCCAAAGTTAATTTCATTTAATAGATCATCTTCCGTATGCAATTGATTTACTCACTAAATACGTTACTTATATTAAATTATGTAGTATTAATTTTATATACCTTTTAAAAAAGTTGAACAATAATCTTTTTAAAAGTTATTTGAGATGTAAAAGGAAAGCTTGGCTTGATTTTCAGGGGAATTTTTCTGAGTCGACATGGTCTCCTCATAAAGCGATCCAACTTTTAAATGAAAACTCAACTTTTGAGAAGTTCTCTAACAAAAAATTAGATTTTGGTTTAAAAGGCTGTGAGAATGGATCACAAAATATAATCGGCTGCAAATTTAGAGGTAAGTTCAACAACAAAACTGAAATAGAAGTTTATCCGCCATTGTTAATAAAAACCAGGGGGAAAAGTATTTGGGGTGAATATCAATATTTTCCAGCAGTTTCAAAATTAGGGAGGAGAACTACGAAAGATCATTTATTAGAATTAGCTTTATGCGCAATAATATTAGAAAAATATCAAAAAACAAAAATTAAATTTGGTTTGATAGTATCAAATTTTCAGAATAAACTCATTACTGAAAAGGTAATAATAAACAATAAGCTAAAAAACAAGGCAACTAATAGATTTCTTGAATTAATAGATTCTCTAAATAAAAAAATACCTGAAATTACTAGAGATAGAAAAAAATGTTCTATTTGTTCATGGCAAAACTACTGTGATAGGGAAGCAAAGTCCAAAGGTTTCTTAACTGATATAGATGGGATCGGATCAAAAACAGCAGAATTACTTATTAAAATTGGCGTCAATAATGTAAAGACCTTAGCCGAATCAGACAAATTCGAATTAAGTGAAAAGCTATCATCTTTTCAAGAAATCAACTCAGACAAAACATCAAAATACATCAATCAATCAAAATCTTATATAACTGGAGTTCCAGAACTTCTTAGTAAAAAGCAAATAGCACCTTTTAAAAAACGTCTAGAATCTGGATTCTTTATTTTTGATATCGAATCAAACCCAGATGCGCATCATGATTTTTTATATGGATTCTTAAGTATCAGTAATTTACATAAACCATTACATGAAGAAAAATATGAGCCAATAATCAACTTAAATCCTAGTCTTGAAGTGAAATTAATATTTAAATTGATACTCCAAAAAATCAGAACTCACAAAGAATGGCCAATCTTGCATTATGGTGAAACAGAGAGATATTCGATTCTACGATTAGCAAAAGATTCAGATTTAAATTCTGATCAAGTTAAAACTTTAGAGACTAGATTTATAGACTTGCATTCTCTCATGAGAGATTCATGGGTTTTACCTCTGAAGAACTATAGCTTAAAAACTGTGGCGACTTGGACTGGTTTTCAATGGAGTCAAAGCGGTGTCAGTGGATCAAAAGCATTATTTTGGTGGATTAAATATTTACAAACTAAAAAGCAAACATATTTAGAGAAAATAATCAAATATAACAAAGATGATTGTTTAGCAACTTTATCTATAGCTATCTGGCTTATTCAAAACTCAGAGAATGAGTTATAAAAATACTGAAGCAATGGATTTTGAAACATTAATTTCTCCAAATTGATCAGAGAAAAAAGAATCATTTTGTTTTAAATAATTTCTCTTTATCATTGCTAAACCTACTGCCTTCTCAGATTTTAAATAGCCAAAACTTGTAATCAATCCAACAACTTTTTCTTTGTATGCATTAAAAAAAATCTTATTATTTATTAATTCAACAAATTTCTTTGATGGCTTCGTACAAGACCAAACCCTAATTTCATGTTTCAATGATGCAACATTTTTTAGTTTTGCAATTGTTTCCTGTCCCAAGTAACAACCTTTGTTAAAGTCAATTAGATCAGTCAATCCGAGTTCAAGAGGATTATTTTTGCCATCTATTTCACTACCATAGATTGGTAAAGCTTGAATAATCTTCCATTGTTGTAGGTCACTCTCATTCATTACATTTATTGCATGATCTCGCAACAATTCTCTTTTTTGCTCTTCATTTAATAGCTTAGAGGTCTTATCCCTCCATGAATAAATCTCATCTATTTCCTGAAATCTTGATGTAGAGAAAATTGCACCCACATTTATATCATCGGGAGGGAAAATCATATCTGATAAATATTGTCTTACCTCATTTACATCTCCCTGAAGAACTACTATTAACAATTTTTGTTCTGAATCTTCGCTGCTATATATTTCTAATAAAGATCTCAAGTTACCTGTAGGAGTTAACCAACAAGTTCTGAATACTTTATTAGAATTATGAATAATTTCAGAAGTAGTAATACCATTTAGAAATCTCCTGGAGTCTTTCCCAATTAACCAAAAAGCATAAAAATCTTCTATCCAATATTGATTATTAATTACCATGTTTATAAAAAATCTTTAATAGTAAACAAACTTTTTAAATCAATACTATTATTCTTTAAATTCTCTTTGCCGCCCTCACCTCTATCTACTATCGTCAAGACTTCACTTACTTGAAAATTATTTTCTCTTAATTTTTTAATTGCTTTTAAAGAAGAGCCAGCTGTTGTAACAACATCCTCCAATACTGTAACTTTTGAATTTTGTTTCAATTCTGGTCCTTCTAATCCAGATTTAGTCCCATAATCCTTCACTTCTTTTCTGATGATCAAGGCATCCAAGAGTAATCCCCTATTGGCAGCTGTAATAATAACTCCACTTACAAGGGGATCTGCACCTAAAGTTAAACCTGCAACGGCTCTGGATTGTTTGTCCATTATCTTTAGGAATAGATGACTAATCAATTGCAAGCCATATCCATTCAGGGAAACTGGTTTGCAATTTAAATAGTGATTACTTTTTAAACCTGAAGCAAGTGTAAAGTTCCCCCTTTTATATGCTTTTTCTTGCAAAAGTTTAAGCAAACTCAGCTTTGCTTCATCAAATTCCTCAGGGAAATTATCCATAAATTCTTAAATAGTCCTAATATAAAGATTAGAAGAAAAAAAACAAATCTCACAAAACCTTACTAAGTTGGTGCTTTTTGAAATATTATTTTTTTAGGTAATATATAAAAATAAACAACATTTATTTTTTGTTGCCAAACTTTGGGGGTGTAGCAATCTGGTGAATGCGGCGAACTCATAATTCGTTTTAGGCGAGTTCGATCCTCGCCACCCCCATCTCACATATGCTCTTGAATGAAAATAACTTCTATTTTTCTTCTTTTGTTATTACCTGCATTCTTCGCAGCAAGCGAACTTTCAGTATTACTAATCAGACCTAGCAAAGTTTTAAGGTTAATTGAAGAGAAAAAAAGGGGGGCTTACTCAATCTTAAAGATCCAAAAAAGATTCAGATCCTCCTTAATTGCTTCTCAATTTGGAGTCAGTATTTGCTTAGTTGCTATTGGTTGGTTGGGTAATAGTCTGGCAAGTAGTTTCTGGGAATCGAATCGATTTGAAAACAGAATTTATGACTTGGTTTTATTCCTTTTTCTGGTAGTAACTTCTACTCTCATATCAGGATTAATACCCAAAGCATTGGTTATTAATAATCCAGAATCAGCGGCATTAAAATTGACAGCTATTTTTGACTCAGTCAGGAAAGGTATGCAGCCTTTAGTATCAATAATAGAATTTTTTGCAAGTGCCTGCCTAAGATTATTTAAGTTGAATAATAAATGGGACTCTTTGGATTCAGTTTTGTCTGCTGGAGAATTAGAGACATTAATAGAGACAAATAGTGTAACAGGACTAAAGCCAGACGAAAAAAATATCATCGAAGGGGTTTTCGCTTTAAAAGATACTCAAGTAAAAGAGGTTATGATCCCAAGATCTGAAATGGTGACATTACCTAAAGATATAAATTTCTCAGATCTCATGAAACAGGTTCATGAAACAAGGCATGCCAGATTTTTTGTAATTGGACAATCTTTAGATGAGGTTCTTGGAGTTTTAGATCTTCGTTATTTAGCTAAAGCAATTTCAAAAGGAGAAATGGTAGCAGATACTTTACTTGAGCCTTTCCTCCTACCAGTTACCAAAGTAATAGAAACATGTTCACTTGCAGAGATATTGCCATTGGTAAGAGACTACAATCCATTTTTGTTAGTTGTTGATGAACATGGTGGAACTGAAGGATTGATAACTGCTGCTGATTTAACTGGAGAGATAGTTGGTGACGAAATTCAAAATTCAAGAATTTACTCTGATATGAAACCACTTGATAATTCTTCAAAGAAATGGTCTATGGCTGGCAAATCGGAAATAATAGAAATTAATAAGAAATTAAAGTGTAATATCCCAGAGGGTAATGATTATCATACACTCGCTGGATTTCTGCTAGAACAATTTCAGATAGTCCCAAGGATAGGAGATGCTCTTGAGTTTCAAAATATAAAATTTGAGATAATTTCTATGTCTGGCCCCAAAATTGATCGTGTAAAAATTATTCTGCCAAGATCCTAATTTTGTCACGTTATGAACGATAATAATTAATAAATAGGAACTTAATGCAATGAGACCAGCCTCATATCCAGTTAAGGTTGGAGTCATAGGGATAGGCAACATGGGTTGGCATCATGCAAGAGTGCTTAGCCTGTTAAAAGATGCCGAATTAATTGGTGTAGCCGATCCAAACATGGATAGAGGCAAATTAGCAATAGAACAATTTCAATGTGCATGGTACCAAAATTATACTGATTTAATACAGAAAGTTGATGCAATTTGTATTGCTGTACCTACTCTGCTTCATCACAAAGTTGGATTGGATTGCCTTAAAGCAGGAGTACACGTGCTTATAGAAAAGCCAATCGCTGCCAATGAAGAGGAGGCCTCCTCATTAATCTCAGAAGCGAAAAAAGCCAACTGTCTTTTGCAAGTTGGGCATATCGAGAGATTTAATCCTGCATTTCGAGAATTAAATAAAATTGCTAATAATGAAGAAATAGTAGTTTTAGAGGCCAGACGGCATAGTCCACACTCTGATAGAGCAAATGATGTTTCTGTTGTTATGGACTTAATGATTCATGATATAGATCTTGTACTCGAATTAGTTAATTCAAAAATTAAGAAGGTTTCTGCAGTAGGTGGTCGTAATGCAGATGGCTTAATAGATTATGTTAACGCTACAGTTTTGTTTGAAAATAATGTTATTGCTAGTTTGACTGCGAGTAAAATGAGTCATAAAAAAATAAGAAGCCTTAGTGCACATTGTCAGAATGGACTAGTAGAAACAGATTTCCTGAATCATAAACTTCAAATTCACAGAAAATCTAAAGAATCTTACTCAGCAGAACATGGAGAATTAGTTTATAGAAATGATGGTTTTGTTGAGGAAGTAAGTACTACATCAATTGAACCTCTGTACGCAGAATTGGAACACTTCTTAAAATGTGTTCAAGGCAAAGAATCTCCCGAGGTTGATGGAGAACAAGCCTCGAGAGCATTAATTATTGCAGACCTTATTGAATCAGCTGTAGAAAAACCTGGTGAAGCAATATCAATTGAAACACTCATTTAAAGATTTAAGTTTTATCTATTTAAAACCAACAGCTGCTTGCCATACGAATACCAATAAAAAGAAAAATAGTGGGATTAATGGGAGTACATCAACTGTGGGAGCAAAAGCCTTGTATGCCTCAGGCAACTCTGCAAATGTATTTAAAATAGTCAGCACCTTCTAAAAAAGTATTAATTACTCTATGACGTTACCACGTATAGTGAGCAATAGAGGAAGTTTTCCATGGAGCGAAATTTATTGTAAAACAATCATCATTGATTGCCTGAGTAATTGCATTTGTAAATCTAATCAAATGGTGTATGTTATGCAAACTAATTAGGGTGAGGCCCAATAATTCATCATTTCTAATTAAATGATGTAAATACGCACGAGAATAAGATTTGCAAGTTTCGCATTTACAAGTTTTATCTATAGGTGAGAAATCATTTTTAAAACGCGCATTTCGCATATTCCATCTTTCATCATTAAAAAAGGCTGTTCCATGTCTACCAAGCCTTGTGGGCAGTACGCAATCAAATAAATCAAATCCTTTAGAAATAGCGAGAGATATTTCATTCAATGAACCAATACCCATAAGATATCTTGGTTTTTCTTGTGGTAAAAACTTTGGAACAAAATTTATTACGTTATGTATCTGATCAACTGTTTCTCCAACACTAACTCCCCCAACGGCTATTCCCGGCAAATCAAAAGAACTCACATATTCAGCACTTTTTTCTCTAAGTCTTGGATATTTGCCGCCTTGAACAATACCAAACAATGCTTGATTAGTTTTTTGTTTAGCTTCAACACATCTCTTCAACCATAAATGTGTTCTCCTAAGAGAATCTTCCACATCATTCTCAGTTGCAGTATGCGGTGGACAGTGATCAAAGGCCATTGCAATATCGGAGCCAAGATCCATTTGAATTGTCATTACTTTTTCAGGTGAAAGAAAAATTTGCTTCCCATCCCTTGGATTTCTAAACTTGACTCCGTTATCAGAAATGGTATTAATTTTTGCCAGGCTAAAGACTTGATAACCTCCCGAATCAGTAAGTATTGGTTTCTCCCAATTCATAAAACTATGAATTCCGCCAGCTTCCTTTATTACCTTTTCTCCAGGTTGTAAATGAAGATGAAATGTGTTGGACAAAATCATTGAAGATTCCGTCGATTTTAACTGATTTGTACTTAACCCTTTGACAGTAGCTAGAGTTCCCACAGGCATAAACCTTGGGGTATTTACTAATCCATGGGGAGTAGATAAAGTACCTGTTCTGGCAGAGTTATTTTTGCATGTAGAATTTATAACAAAATCAAACACAATGCTTATGTAATATGGAACTCTAGTTTTTTCTAGTATCTAAGTATATTATCTAATAAAGTTTTATATTTGACTATCATCAAAAATTCTTTTTTTAATAATCTTGCAGGCGCCTGGATATTTTATACAACTTTTCCTCGGCTCCCATTTGTAACTCCTCAATTTCAAAATATTATTCAATTCGCACCGTTAATTGGAATATTAATTGGTTTATTTCAAAGTTGCATTTACATAATTTTAAGAAATTACTCTTGGCCCGTTATTGGATGCATTTGTCTAACAATCTCGAGTGGATATTTAATTACAGGAGGGCTTCATAATGATGGATTAATGGATACTTTTGATGGTATTTACGCAGGTAAGAAAAAGATGCTTAAGGCAATAAAAGATAGTAGGGTTGGATCTTTTGGAGTACAAATTCTCTTGCTAATTAATATTGTACAAATCGCTTCATTAGCTAAAATTGACACTAAGATAATTTATGCTATTCCAATATGTTTATTCTGGGGAAGATTCTCAACACTGATATATGTAGAAAAATTTAAATACTTATCACATAAAAAGAAAACAATTTCCCATAAAAAATACTGGAGAGGTTTTAAACAAGAATCAGCTTTATCACTATTTTTACTAATATTTATAATTATATTTTATATATCTTCAAACATAACAAATAATAGCCCTTTTAAGGTTTTACTTTTAATTTTTTCTGGAGTATTTTTTGCCTTTAAAGTTCCAATGTTATTAGGCAATAAAATTGGTGGATTCAATGGAGATTCATGCGGAGCTAGCTCAGTAATAGTAGAAACATTAATGCTTTTTACAAGCGCAATTCTTTTATAGGAAGCTTTAAATAAAAAATATTCGTTGCATTACAATCAAGTAAATCTTTATTAGAAATATAACTATTGTCATCATTTACCAAGGTCAGCTCTCCACCCATTTTTCTGGCAAGCTTTCTAGCTAAATACAAACCCACTCCTGAACCCTCTTTATTTTTTGACGCAAAACCTCTAAAGCCTTTTTGAAAGATTTTATCTTGTTCTCCGTTTGCAATTTTATCTCCATTATCAAACACTAATAAACCAGAATCTATCGCAATTATTCCCACTTCTGATTTCTCGGGAGAGTATTTAAAGGCATTTTCTAATAAATTTGCAACTATTTCTCCTATTACTCTAAAACTTGGAGGAATTTCAATACGAGTCCAATCTGGCCAAGAAACAGGCTGAATCCAAGTTCTTTTTAGTAATTTTGAATTTGCTTTTCCTCTTTCAATAATAGGATTTAAAAGTGTTTGAACAGTTATTCTTTTGGAATGATCCAAATCAGGTGGTAGTAGTAATCTTTCTTCACCAAAATCAAGATTGGTTATTGATGATTTAGCTATCTTTTCAAAAGAGCTGACATATTCGTTTATTTGATTTTGTTCTATCAACATACTCTGCACAATTTCAACAGAATTCGTGTCTGTTCCAAGTCTTTTTATTAATAATTTGGCGTAAGTAGTTAATGCTGCTAGTGGGTTTCTTAGTTGATGAATTATTGTTCCTATTTGATTTCTGAAATAATTAATCTCCTCATCATTTCTTTGACGTTCCAACTCTATCGAAAAACTTGTAGACAATGAAATTGAAAGTGCTTTTAAACGGGAATCAAGCAAAAAAGGCCATTCTCCATCATCAAAATCAGTTTCAACTCTAAGAACTCCAATCAAAATATCTTTATCTTGCAATGGATACCACCGTCTATTTGGAGATGAGGCTTTTAATTCAGGATCATCGTCAATTGGCATTAAAAGCTTATTTATCTGTGGCCATTGTCCAATTATCTCAAATTTTGCTTTGGCATCATCTTTAGGAGATGCCAAATAAACAACAAGGTGTTGCACACCCATAAAGGATCCAAAGCTCTCCAGCTGTTTCAAAATTAAATTTTCAAATCTATCTGAAAGCTTCATACATTTAATCTTATGGGATAATTATTAAAAAAATTTGGGAAAACTTGTAAAATCTGAAAAAAGTATTAAGATTGTTAGGGATGCCTGACGAAAGCCGTCCGTCCTTATGAATAAATGTTCATAATTAATATGCTACATCAGAGGTTGATGGGTCCTCTATGTTTTTCAATCAAAATGAACTTGATTCACAAGTCTGATTAGTCGATAATTTCGACCTTCAAAGTTAATCAAATTTAATGCTTTAATCGAGGTAAAGTAAATGTCAAAAAAAAGAAAGAGAATCAGCAGAAGAAGACTTGCTGGCCAAAGAGTAATGGCTCATGTACCCATTTACCACATTGAAACTGGCAAGCACAAGCCAGTCACCGCAGCCAGAAGATTTATTGCTGAGAATGGTTTATCTGCACCTTCTGTATTTAATGTAAGAAGAAATGAACATACAACGGATAGATTTTTTTGGGGGGAAAAGGGATTATTTAGTGCTCAATATGCGGAAGAGAATCACTTCTTATTCCCTTCTTTAAAAACAGTTGTTGAAGGTATTGGTGAACATAAAATATTTGAAGGTTTAGAACTATCTGCAGATGATTGGGAAGAGATTGAAGAATATGAATATGCTTTTGTTTAAAAGATTTCTATTATTTTTTGTCGAATCTTTGATGCAAAATTTGCTTTAATTTCATGATGACCATCAAATTCAATTATTTCACAATCTGAATTTGATTTCTTTTTAATAGTTTCATAAATACGCTTTGATGCCTCAATAGGCACAACATCATCTTTTGTTCCATGACTTATTAAGATTGGAGGAAATTTTTCTGGTCTAAAATTAGGATGAGGATAACCGCTACATAAAATAATCAAGCCCATATTTAACTTAGTTCCAGCATCTAATGACATTGCAGCGCCTTGAGAAAAACCCAATAAAACTGTTTTTTCAAGTGGAATATCTTTTTCACCAAAGGCCTTTAAGGTAGTAATTAATTTTTCTACTTCAATATTTGCCTCACTCCAATTAGCTGGGAAAAGTGAATACCATGCTCTCCCCTGATCATCAATTCTTTTGTTTGGAGCACGTAAAGAAACTATCTCAAAATCAAGATTTAGCCCTCTTGTAATTTGATTTCCTAATGACAAAAGGTCATCAGCATCTGCTCCCCAACCATGAAGCAAAATTAAACGGAATTTGGCCTTTTGAGAGCCAATCGAAACATATTCATGATGCTTTAGGAATTTCATGTGTATATTCTTAGGTAGCTGAAAATTTTTTTAATGTCTCCATTCGCCTTAATAAGTGTTTCTGATAAAACAAACATTATTTCATTTACAAGGACTTTAGTCGAAAAATTCGGCTATAAGATTCTATCAAGTGGAGGTACTGCAAAATACCTAAAAAATGCTGGTATCGAAGTTATAAGGGTGGCGGATTTTACAAAATCACCAGAGATTCTCGAGGGCAGAGTTAAAACCTTACATCCAAAAATTCATGGAGGAATTTTAGCTAAAAGATCGAGTAAAGAACACTTGCAAGATATTGCAAAAAATAACTTTGAATTAATAGATCTAGTAGTTGTAAATTTATATCCTTTTCAAAAGAAAATATTAGAAAAATGTAGTTGGGAGGAAGCTATTGAGAACATTGATATTGGTGGGCCATCAATGATTCGATCAGCAGCAAAAAATCATACAGATGTTGCTGTACTTGTAAGTCCTTCACAATATAATTCCTTTATTGATAAAAAAAGCGAAGGTGAACTTTCAGGGGCATATAAAACAAGCCTCGCATTTCAGGCATTTGATCATACAGCAAGTTATGATGCCGCGATATCAAATTGGATTAAGCAAGAAAAAAACTTAACGCAAAAAAATCATTTTGAGACTTATCCATTAATAAGAAATTTAAGATATGGAGAAAATCCTCACCAAAAAGCAAATTGGTATGGTCAAGATAATATTGGTTGGAATGCGGCAAGACAAATACAGGGGAAAGAACTTAGCTATAACAATCTTTTGGATCTTGAATCTGCTTTATTAACAGTTGCAGAATTTGGTTACGATACAAACTCAGATTTAGAATTAAATGCAGCCGTAATTTTGAAACATAACAATCCCTGCGGGGCAGCATTGGGGGATTCAATTTCAAAGGCATTCAGCAATGCTTTAGATTGTGATAAGACAAGTGCTTTTGGAGGAATTGTTGCTTTAAATAAGAACGTTGATCAAGAAACAGCAGAATTATTATCAAATATTTTTATTGAATGTGTAGTGGCTCCTTCATTCAGTCAAGAAGCTTTAGAGATACTTAAAAAGAAAAAGAATTTAAGGCTGCTAGAGTTGAATAAAGATATGTTTGACTTCAATCATCAAACATCTAGCAAATCGATAATGGGTGGTCTACTTGTTCAAGACAATGATAATAAAAACGAGAATCCAAAAGATTGGGACTTTGTAACTGAGGTCAAACCTACCAATGAACAATTTAATGATTTAAGTTTTTCTTGGAAAGTATGTAAACACGTCAAATCAAACGCTATTGTAATCGCTAAAAACAAAGCAACATTAGGTATAGGTGCTGGGCAGATGAATAGAGTAGGAGCTGCAGAAATTGCTTTAAATGCTTCTAGAGAAGACTCTGAAGGGGCTGTATTAGCAAGTGATGGTTTCTTTCCATTTGCAGATACAGTCGAACTAGCAAGTAAATATGGTATAAGTTCAATTATTCAACCTGGTGGAAGCTTAAGGGATCAAGAATCTATCGATGTTTGTAACTCAAAAGGAATATCTATGATCTTTACTGGAAGAAGGCATTTTCTCCACTAATTCCCTTTCGGATAATATGTTATTTTATTTGTTTTTCTAAATAAAGCCAGCCTGCCAGGACCAGCACAAAGAAAATACAAAGAAATGGCTCCGTAAATAAAGGACAATTCAAAAGCATAGTTATGCGCTTCTACAACTGCTAAAGGGAATCCCTCTAAACCAGTATCCAAGAAGTGGAAATATACCGCAAAAGCCATTGTTGAAAATAAACCTAGTGCTGACAATCTCGCAAAAACACCCACAGCCAAGCCCAATGGGCAAACTAGTTGTGTTATTGCAGCTCCGAAAGTCCATACAACTGGATCTCCAGGTAAAAAGGGGAAGTATTTCCCCACAACAAATTCGGCAAAACCCTGAGGATCTTGGAGCTTTTCAAGGCCGTGATGAATCATTAACAGACAAAATCCAATTCTCAAAACAAAAATTGAAAGTTCTCCTAATATATTTACCTCAGGACTAGCTGCTGGATTAGCAACTACTACTTCAACTTTTTGAGGTGCTTTAGATGTGGTCATTTTTGGTGGTTGATTTAAATCTTTGGATGTTGTGTCTTCCATTATTACTCAATATTTACAACATTCTAAATAAAAACATAGATCTTTAGGAATATTAAAAGTAATAAATTAAAAATTAATAACTAATCTTTAAATTTAATTTGCAATTTTGACAAGTTTTTCAATTACATCAGCTACAACTTTGTCAGGAGTAGAAGCTCCTGAAGTTATACCTACTTTGATATCACCCTTTGGCAAAAAGTTAAACTTTTCAATCAAATCAGATCCAAGTGGCTTATGCACTATGGAACAATTCTCAACAGAAATTCTATCTGGAGTATCAATATGAAAAGATTGAATATTTTTACTAATTGCTATTTCTTGTAGATGTGTTGTATTCGACGAATTGAAACCTCCAATAACAACAAGAATATCTAAATCTTCATCAACTAGAGAAAACATTGCTTCTTGTCTTTCTTCTGTAGCATCGCATATCGTGTTGAAAGCCAAAAAATGATTGTTAATATTTTCGGGTCCATACTTGGAAAGCATCGTTTTCTCAAAAACTTTTCCTATTTCTTCAGTTTCGCTTTTTAACATTGTTGTTTGATTCGCAACGCCAATTCTCTCTAGGTCTTTATCAGGATCAAAACCGTCTGAGAAGGCCTTACCAAACTTATTTAGGAATTCCTTTCTCTCTCCTTTACCTAATATATAATCCGAGACATATTTAGCTTCATCAAGATCTAAGACTACAAGATATTTGCCAGCAAATGAACTTGTCGCAAGTGTCTCCTCATGTTTAAATTTCCCATGAATGATTGATGTAAAAATATGTTTCTTATGCTTCTCTACAGTATGCCAAACTTTAGACACCCAAGGACAAGTAGTATCAATGATGTGACATCCTTTTTCATGGAGTAATTTCATTTCTTGAACAGTTGCTCCAAAGGCGGGAAGAATAACAACATCTCCATTTGACACGGCAGAAAAATCTTTTATACCATTTTTAGCTGATATAAACTTGACTTCCATCTTACGCAGGTGGTCATTAACTGAAGGATTATGAATTATTTCATTAGTGATCCAAATATTTTCATTTGGGTAGTGTCTCCTCGTTTCGTAGGCCATCGCAACAGCTCTCTCAACACCCCAACAAAATCCAAATGCTTGAGCTAATTTAATTTTTAATCTACCTCTTTCATAACTAAAACCATTATCTCTGATAGATGTTATTAAATTACTTTGATAAGCTTTTTCCAGTGCTTGTGCTCTTTTAGCAGGAGAATCGAACCCCCTACGGTTATATCTATCAGAGTGGTGAAGAGATCTTCTGAAGGCTTGAGTATCCATAAATAAGATATTACATCATTTTTTATCAAAATAATAAAAACAAAAAAAAACCTGACATAAGTCAGGTTTATTTTTTTTAGTATTTCAGCTATTTTGCGGATGCAAAATCAGGATAAGCCTCCATACCGTGTTCACCAATATCCAATCCTTGGGTCTCCTCTTCTTCAGATACTCGGATTCCTCCAAATAATCCTCCAATTACAGACCATGCAATCCAACATGTGACTAGTGTCCATATTGCATATGCTGCACAACCAAGAGCTTGAATAAAGAATTGACTAAAGCCTCCTCCGACAAGGAAACCAAGTGCAGATCCATCGCCTTGAATATCAAAGCCCCAGATTCCAACAACTAAAGTTCCCCAGACACCACATACACCATGAACTGAAAAAGCTCCTACAGGATCATCTATTTCAGCTGCATCGAGAGCGGCAACAGAGAAAACTACAATTACACCACCAACTAATCCAGCTAGCCATGATCCGACCAAAGTCAAATTTGCACATCCAGCAGTGATACTTACCAAACCAGCAAGGATACCATTAATAATCATTGTTAAGTCTGGTTTACCTGAAGTCATTGTTGAGATAATAGTTGCTCCAATGGCTCCACCCGCTGCCGCAAGAGTTGTGGTTACTGCGACATAAGGAACCCACTGATCCATAGCTAGCTGTGATCCTGGGTTGAAACCATACCAACCAATCCAAAGAACTAAGGCTCCAAGTGTGGCGATTGCCATATTATGGCCTGGCATGGCTTGAGGTTTACCATCAAGGTATTTACCAATCCTTGGTCCAAGCAACATTGCACCAACCAAACCTGCCCAAGCTCCAACAGAGTGAACAATTGATGATCCTGCAAAATCGACAAACCCAAGTTCGGCTAGCCAACCACCATTCCATTGCCAGCTGCCTGAGATTGGATAAATAAAAGCTGTAAGCACCAAAGCAAAAACAACAAATTCTCCAAATTTGACTCTCTCAGCAACTAATCCAGATACAATTGTTGCTGCAGTACCGGCAAAAGCAGATTGGAATAAAAAATCAACAGTTGGAACCAATCCAGCATCTGCAATAGTTTCTGCAGAAACAGTTGGATCAAAGAATAAGCCTCCAAAATATAGCCATCCGTCGGCTACGCTTCCTCCGTACATGATTGAGTAACCTACAAACCAATATGCAGTTACAGCAAGAGCAAATACGAAAAGGTTTTTAGCAAGGATGTTAACGGCATTTTTTGACCGACACATACCCGCTTCCACCATGGCGAAGCCGGCATTCATAAAAATCACCAGAATGGTGGCGATTAATAACCATAAATTGTTAGCAAGAAAAGCTGCATTCAACTCAGGTAAATCAGCTGCATGAGCTGCTAAGTTGAAGAGCCCTAAACCAAAAAGAGCAATGGGTACACAAGCCAGCCACAACATTGAGCGATGTGAACTGAACCCTCTGACACTTTTTAGAAGTAGCATTGGCCCCTCTAGGAGACTTGCCTCCTGGAGACGCGCCATGCGTCGCCTATCAGGCGAATGCAAAGCAGTGGTCATAAATAATTTAAGTTGACAAAAAAAACAGGTATGTCCTGTTCTCCTTCTTTATAATTTTGAACAAAAAATTTATCCTTGTCTAGTAGTCGTTGATACCAAATTTTATAGTGCTCAATTAATCTCTTAGCAGAACAAGAGGAAATTCATAGAAAGCCATGGGCAATTCATGAAAAAGCTAATTACTTTTCACAGGCCTAGTACCCTGCCAAATTATTGAATCCCTATTGAATTCAAAACAGCATGGGATAACCTTCAAACCTTTTAGTATTGATTTGCGAAAAAGGTTACCATAAGTAGGGTCTACCTTATCGCCAGAATAAAAATAGTCTACATCTGTTCTTGTTATGCAAGGAACTAAAATTCCCCTCGAAGCAGGCATGATACTCATTAATTCTCTTAGATGTTTTTGTCCTCTAGTTGTCTCAGAATCTGGGAAAAGAGCAATATTATTTTGTTTCCATGTTGTATTCTTGACTTCAACAAAAATATTCCGATTATCAGGATTTGAAGATTTTGGAACTAACATAAAGTCAATTCTGCTTTTATTATTTTCACCATATTTAACCTCAGAGGTAATACTTTGAATATCTCCAAGTTCCTCACAAAGTAAATTGCTCTCAATCAATTTTCTAATTATTTTGTTAGCAAATAATGTATTCACACCGACCCAAACCTTGCTATTTAGGTCTTCAATAACTTGGACTTGTTCCCAAGTCCATGATAATTTTCTTTTTGGAGAGGGAGAATAACTTAATCTAACTTTTGCTCCTTCGCGAAGTAATCCTCTCATCGAACCGGTATTTGGACAATGAGCTGTCACTACTCTGCCATCTGTAAATTGAATATCGGCTAAAAATCTTTTATACCTTTTTATTAATATGCCCTCCTGCAATGGCTTAAACTCAATTAATTTGCATATCATTTTGAAATCACTGAGAAAGTTAAATATAATAAGGTTATTCGAAGTTAAGAAAAAAGCTAAAAATATTAATGATAAGCATTGTTAAAAACAAAATTATTTCCATTTCTTTTGCTACTGGTCTTAGTAAATTAGCAGGTTTAGTAAGACAACTATTTATTGCGGCAGCATTTGGAGTAGGGATTGCTTATGACGCTTACAATTATGCATACATAATTCCTGGATTCCTTTTAATAATTATTGGTGGAATAAACGGGCCCTTACACAATTCAGTGGTAGCAATATTAACTCCACTAACCGAGAAGAAAGCTGGATTAATCCTAACAAGGGTCGGGGTAAAGATTACTTTATTTCTGTTTTTAATTGGCTTATTTATTTTTTTTAATGCGAACCTCATATTAAAGAGTATTGCTCCAGATTTATCTTTTGAGGCTCAATTAATTGCCACTCAGCAATTAAAAATACTCTCTCCTTGTGTTCCTCTTTCAGGATTTATAGGCTTGAGTTTTGGAGCTTTAAATTCTAAAAATAAATTTTTTATATCTAGTTTAAGTCCCTCAATAATTAGCTTAGTAACCATTTTATTAATCATAGGGAATTGGATCTTTAATTACAGAAATAATAATGAATTAAATAACTTTAATTCTAATATTCTTGCAATATCAACTTTAACTGGAACTCTAATTCAATTTACTATTCAGTTTTACGAACTAGTGAAATTAGATTTAATTAAATTTCCGATAGTTTGGAATGTTGGCTTCAAGGAAGAAAAAAGAATTTATAACATATTGATCCCATCCTCTTTAGCAAGTGGATTAGGGCAGATTAATGTTTTTGTTGATATGTTCTTTGCCTCAAGTTTTCGAGGAGCAGCATCTGGCTTAGCCTATGGAAACTTTTTAATACAGGCTCCATTAGGTATCTTATCAAACGCCTTAATTTTGCCTCTACTTCCAAAATTGGCTAATTTCAAATATAAAAATGAAAAAAAGAATCTAGAAAAATCTTTAATAGAGAGCATTGAATATTGTTTACTAACCACTTTCTTCTTAACAGGTTTATTTTTAGCTTTTAATGAGCTGATCGTTGAGTTATTTTTTGAAAGAGGTGCCTTTAATCAAGAAGCTGTTTTTATCGTTAAGCAAATACTAATAGCATATGCAATTGGTTTACCTTTTTATCTCCTAAAAGATTTACTTGTAAGAATTTACTATGTCCTAGAAAAGGTAAAAATAACTTTCAAATTATCAGTCTTTGGAATTCTACTAAATATTTTGTTTGACTGGATATTAATTGGTGCACCAACAACAAATAGTTCTTACTTGTTACCTTTTAACTTTGGCATAACAGGAATTGTTCTTTCCTCAGGTTTTGTAAATCTAATACTATGCTTCATCTTGATATTTAGATTGAATAGTTACAAAATTAATATACATATAAAGGTACTATTAAGAAAATTTATACTCTTGCTATTTTCTTGCATTTTCTCTACATATTTTTCCTGTTTATTGACACAAAATTATAATTTCAAGGAATCTATTTTTTTGATCAATTCTCTTAACCTTTTATTGAATTTCTTATTTTTTGGTTTAGTTTATTTCATTATTACAAAGCTTCTCAGAGTAAACAAATTTTCAGTCAAATTTAATTAATTTCTTCCAGAATTTCCTGTAATTCAAATATTTGGTCAGAAGAAAGAAATTGTTTGAGAGGAATAACATCATCACCATCTCCAATTTTTACTGATATTGACTCTATACTTTTTCGGGCAGCATCAGGACTAGCTAAATCCCTATTACTAATACATTCAATGGCAAGTTGTCTAGCAAGACCTGCATCACCAAGATACAAATTCCAGTTTTGAACTTTAATGTACATTTTCTCAGAAATTTGGTTTTCTAAATCACTTATGGAGATTCCATTAAAAGTCATAATTAGTTATTTCCTGCTGATTGGTCAGACAAGTTCCTTGGCTTTTTGTTTATGACGTAAATCAAGTGAATTGAAAGAACTATTGCCCAACCTATTGCAAAATTATTAAAGAAATCTATTTCATGTTTTATTTCTTTAAATAACCAAATACCACTTATTAATGCTGTAAAGATCATGCAATGAATTACAAAATTTACAATTCGAGAAAAGTGTTTATAAGTGGGATCATCTAAATCACCATTTCCGTACCATTTTATAGGCATAATCAAGAAACTTCGATTGTTAACAATAACTAGTTTAACCGAAATCTAGTTGACTAAGAGCCCCGATAACAGAGATATTACATAAATGTGCGCCTGTAGCTCAGTGGATTAGAGCACCTGACTACGGATCAGGGTGTCGGGAGTTCGAATCTCTCCAGGCGCGTTAGTTAAAGTATGAAATAATTTTTTTATATTTTTACATTAATTTTCTATTATATTTAAATAGTAAAGTACCTAATTTAATGAATATCCTTAGCCATCTTAAAGAAAGTGATCCAGCAATTTCTAAGTTAATAGACTCGGAGAAATTGCGACAGGAAACTCATCTTGAATTAATTGCTAGTGAAAATTTTGCATCTTTTGCTGTTATGCAAGCTCAGGGATCTGTTCTTACCAATAAATATGCAGAGGGGTTACCTCATAAAAGATATTACGGTGGATGTGAATATGTAGATCAAATAGAAGAACTAGCCATAGAAAGAGCTAAACAATTATTCGATGCAGAATGGGCAAATGTACAACCACATAGTGGAGCTCAAGCTAACACAGCTGTTTTTTTAAGCCTTCTCAACCCAGGAGACTCCATTCTAGGTATGGATTTATCCCACGGTGGGCATCTAACCCATGGCTCTCCAGTTAACTTGAGTGGTAAGTGGTTCAAAGCACACCATTACGGAGTGGATAAGGAAACAAACCTTTTAAATTTTGAAGACATCAGAAAAATCGCAATAGAAGTAAAACCAAAACTAATCATTTGTGGCTATTCAGCTTATCCAAGAACAATTGATTTTAAATCTTTCAGAAAGATTGCAGATGAAGTTGGTGCTTTCTTAATGGCAGACATTGCTCATATTGCAGGATTAGTTGCAAGCAAATTACACCCTAATCCTCTGCCATACTGTGATGTAGTAACCACCACCACTCACAAAACATTGCGAGGACCTAGAGGAGGATTAATTTTATGCAACGATAAAGAAATAGGGAAGAAGTTTGATAAATCTGTTTTTCCAGGTACTCAAGGGGGGCCTCTTGAGCATGTCATAGCTGCTAAAGCAGTCGCTTTTGGTGAAGCTTTACAAGCCTCATTTGAAAACTACTCCTCCCAAATAATTAAGAATGCTCAGATCCTAGCTGAAACTTTGATTAAAAAGGGAATAAATGTAGTAAGCGGTGGTACCGACAATCATATTGTTCTACTTGATTTAAGAAGTATCAACATGACTGGTAAAGTAGCAGATCTACTTGTGAGTGAAGTGAACATAACTGCAAATAAAAACACTGTTCCTTTTGATCCTGAATCTCCATTCGTGACTAGTGGTTTAAGACTTGGAACTGCAGCTTTAACAACACGTGGTTTTGATGAAAAATCATTTGTTGAAATAGGAGAGATAATTGCTGATAGATTACTTAATCCAAAAGATTTATCAATTGAAAAGTCATGTAAGGAAAGGGTTTTAGCTTTATGTCATCAGTTTCCCTTATATGAAAATAAACTTGAACCATCAATCCAATAAATTAAAACCCTACAATGTTGAAATTCTTTCAATTGGGACTGAATTACTTTTAGGGGATATTGTAAATACAAATTCACAATGGATAGCGATAGAACTCTCACATTTGGGGTTGAATCACTTCAGACAAAGTACTATTGGGGATAACAAATCTCGCATTTCTAATATAGTTAAAGAAATCTCAGTGCGAAGTGATTTACTGATAACTACTGGTGGATTAGGGCCAACTCCTGATGACTTAACAACGGAAGCCATAGCGGATGCTTTTAATGCTGAAATAAGTGAACGGGAATATTTATGGGATGAAATAAAACGAAAAATATCCAGAAATGATTTAGATATAAATAATTCAAATCTAAAAAAACAATGCATTTTTCCTAAAGATGCTGAAATAATCAATAATCCAAATGGAACAGCACCTGGCATGATCTGGCACCCGAAAGAGGGTTTTACTATAATGACATTTCCTGGAGTGCCAAATGAACTAAAATCAATGTGGCGAAGTACAGCAAATGAATATATTAGGAAAAACTTTTCTAACAATAAGATTTTTCTATCAAGTACTCTTAAATTTTGTGGAATAAGTGAATCAACAATGTCTGAAAGAATAGAAAACTTTCTCAATTTAGAAAATCCAACTGTTGCGCCCTATGCAAATTTAGGGGAAGTAAAATTAAGAATTACAGCAAAAGCAAAAAATAAGAATGAGGCGGAAAATTTAATAAATCCTATTAAAGAAAAATTAAAGGATAAATTCTCACAATACATCTATGGCGAAGATGAAGACACTTTAGCAAGTACTGTTCTTAGAATCATGGGAATGAGAAAGGAATCTTTAGGAATCGCAGAATCTTGTACAGGTGGACTTTTGTCATCTTCTATAACCTCAATTCCTGGATCATCAAATGTTTTCAAAGGAGGGATAGTTGCTTATACAAATGAGCTTAAAGAATCTCTAATAGGAGTCTCTAATGAAACTATAAATAAATTTGGCGCAGTTTCTGAAGAAACTGTCAAGGCTATGGCGATAGGAGTTAGGCAGAAGTTGGGTTCTGATTGGTCAATAGCCATCAGTGGTATTGCAGGGCCGCAAGGAGGAAGTAGAAATAAGCCTGTCGGACTTGTTTACATAGCTATATCTGCACCAAATAAGGAAATTTTCATTACAAAAAAATTATTTAATCCAATCAGAAATCGTCAAGAAATTCAGATACTAAGTGTTAATGAATGTTTAAACCAACTTAGATTAATCTTATTATCTTAAAAGAAATAAGTTTATAGCAAATTGAGTAACAACACTTTATTTGATAAAGTTTGGGAATTGCATAAAGTTGCAAACCTACCTGGTGGATCTTCACAAATTTTTATAGGCCTTCATCTTATTCATGAAGTCACTAGCCCTCAGGCCTTTGGTGCTTTAAAGGATAAGAGATTAAAAGTTAAATTACCATCTAGAACAGTCGCAACAGTAGATCATATAGTTCCCACAGATAATCAAATTAGGCCATTCAAAGATAATCTGGCCGAGGAGATGATTTTAACTTTAGAAAAAAATTGTAAGGAGCATAATATAAAGTTGTTTAATATTGGAAGTGGTAAGCAAGGTATTGTTCATGTTGTTGCACCGGAGCTTGGATTAACTCAACCTGGTATGACTATAGCTTGCGGAGATTCGCATACCTCAACGCATGGGGCATTTGGGGCTATTGCATTTGGAATTGGTACCAGTCAAGTAAGGGATGTGCTAGCAAGCCAAACACTCAATATGAATAAATTGAAAGTAAGAAAAATATGGTGTAAAAATAAACTTCCAAAGGGCACATTTGCTAAAGATTTAATTTTGCACATTATCAATAAGCTTGGAGTTAAAGCAGGAGTTGGATATGCATATGAATTCGCTGGGCCAGCGATTACCGCACTATCTATGGAAGAAAGAATGACAATATGCAATATGTCTATTGAAGGAGGAGCCCGATGCGGCTATATCAATCCCGATGAGATTACTTTTAATTATATAAAAGGGAAATTATGTTCACCCAAAAAAGATAATTGGGATAAAGCTGTTCACTGGTGGAAGTCCCTAGCTAGCGAGGAAGATGCAACATATGATGATTTGGTTTTAATTGATGCGTCATTAGTTGAACCTACAGTAACTTGGGGAATTACACCTGGACAAAGTATTGGCATAAATCAAAAAATGCCTCAAATAGATGAACTTGATAAAAATGATCAATTTATTGCAAGTGAGGCTTATGAGTATATGAATTTCAAACCTGGTCAAGAGATTAAACATACACCAGTTGATGTTTGTTTCATAGGCAGCTGCACCAATGGCAGAATCAGTGATTTAAGAATTGCTGCTGAAATCCTTAAACATAATAAAATTGCCCCTAGTGTAAAGGCATTTGTCGTTCCTGGATCAGAGAAAGTAGCTAAAGAAGCAAAAGATGAAGGGCTTGACAAAATTTTTGAAGAAGCTGGTTTTCAATGGAGAGGACCTGGCTGCTCTATGTGTTTAGCAATGAATTCAGATAAATTAGAAGGTAATCAAATAAGCGCAAGTTCAAGTAACAGAAACTTTAAAGGCCGCCAAGGATCCCCAAGTGGAAGAACTTTATTAATGAGTCCTGCAATGGTTGCTGCTGCTGCAATAGCTGGGCAAGTTTGTGATGTAAGAGAATATTTCAACAAATGAAATCATTTTTCCAGGCACCAATTGGGCAAATTAAAGAAATTGAAGGCCAATGCCTTGCATTAGTTGGCGATGATATTGACACCGATAGGATAATACCAGCTCGATTTCTAAAATGTGTAGATTTCGATTCTTTGGGGGAAGAAGTATTTGCAGATGACAGAGAGAATCAAAAAGGTAATCACCCTTTTGATTTATCGGCTAATAAAGGGGCGTCAATACTTATTGTTAATAGTAATTTTGGTTGTGGCTCGAGTAGAGAACATGCTCCACAAGCGTTAATGCGATGGGGGATTAGGGCGATTATAGGAGAAAGTTTCGCTGATATTTTTTATAGTAATTGCCTTGCTATTGGCATACCTTGTTTTATTGCTGATGAGAAAAGAATCAAGAACATCCAGAAAATAATTGAAAAAAGTAAATTAAAATTTAAAATTAATATTGCAGAATCTACCGCAATCTCATCAAATATAAGCTTAGACTTAGAGATTGCGGAATCGTCTCAGAAGATGTTTTTATCTGGTGAATGGGATGCTACCTCAACTTTACTTAAGAACGGCACATTAATTGAGCAAAAATGCAAAAGCTTACCTTATGTAAACTTCAATCTTGATATTTGATTAATCAAAACCAAATAAAGTAAAGAAAACCCCACCAGATTCATTATGAGGTTGATAAAAAATACCTGTTTGATAAGATCTTTTTTTCCAATTCAGAGAAATTTTTGAATTTATAAAATCTCCATAGTCTTCAGAATATTTATCAAGATTTATTGTCCCACTGGTTTTTAATAAAATTGGCCCTATAAGTTGTTGATCTAATTCAATTTTTAAAGTGAAAATATCATTAACTTGATCAAATTTAAAAATACTATCGCCATTTTTAATTTTGTAAAATGGAATCACACTAAAACGAGTGTAATCAAAAGATTGTTTCTTGAAATCGCCCAAAACAAATTCTGGACCCAACCCAAAACCAATATATTCTTGATGATTCCCATTTTCATAAATATTAGATAAAGCTGAAAATTTTGCATTAATGAAAGTACCCTTTTCAATGGGTTCAGCAAGATAAACGAATGATTTATCAACAAATTTACTTTCTGGGAAACTAGAAGATGTTGGTATTTTGTACTCTAAATCATAAAAAGCAGAACCCTTTGGGCTAGTATCTATACTTTTTGTGCTTAACTCTTCTGCTTTAAAATTACCTAAACCAAAACCAATATATTGAGTTTTTTTGATCTCATTAATATGCCAAATATCTTCTTTTTCCAATTTCCAGCCATATCCTCCATAAATCTCAGCTTCACCGATTGATCCATTCCATATCCTGTCCCTGTAAACTGCATAATATGTATTCTTCCAATTTTGATTAAAAAGATTTATTTCTTTGCTTACTTCTGTTGAAAGTCTAGATGCGTATGATAATTTTTCAGTATCTAAAGTACTAATTTCTGTTTCGAATTTTATATCCCATTCACTTAAGTTGCCACTAATAGAGGAGTTTAATGCAAAATAATCCTTTAACGATGCATCTCTTCTTACTCTATCTGAGGTAATTGCAGTATCCTCAGCAATATAACTCTTGGTATACCCTTTTAGAGATCTTTGCAAAAGTAACTGCGGCTCTAAATTCAGTACAAACTCATCAGAAATTGCAATAGGGGCATATTTTCTCCCTATATAATATCCATCTTTGTCTAAATTATCAAAGCCAATAGTCCATCTATTCTGTAACTCCAATCCTTTAGATTTACGAATGGTTCTTTTCCCTATCCAAAATGGAATAGATAATTTATCTTCAAATATAAGTTGGTTGTAAGAAGTCTGAACAATAAATTTTTCCTCATAAGGATATATCTTTAATGAATTTAACTTCAACTTAATTTGCTCTGTTTCAAGTAAATCATTTGTTAAAAATGCTTTTTGTGCAAACCATTCGTTTCCATTAATCTTTAGCTCTTCGGTTGAAAAGATTAATTTTTTTAAATATGCAGGAGATTTTAATATCTTCTCTCTTTTAATTCTTTGAATCAGCTGAGATGATTTAAGTTCAGTTGGTTCAAAATTAAAATCTAAATCATCAAGTATATTATCAAGTTCAATTAATCCTTTTACCTGCTTTAAAGTTCCTGTTAAGTTTAGAAAATCATATTCAATTCTATCTGCTTCAAAAATTTGCTTATTTATTTTTAACTGAATAGATCCTTCAGCATAAACATATTTCTTGTTCTTATCATAAACGACACTATCGGCAATTAGAATACCACCTCGATAAGTTACAACAACATTCCCCTTAGCATTTAAAATGTTTTCCTTTTCGGATTGAATATCTGACTGTATTACAAGCCCATTGTCTACATCTAGGAAATCTTCAACTGATGAAATATCCTCAGAATCAGATTCATTGTGAGTGTTCGATTTTTTTTTTATATATGTTTCTTTGTCTGTATTTAAATTTTGTGGTGATTCAATATTTTTGTTTTGATTATCATATGAGAGTTCAACTGAATAATCTTTTCTCGAATCCTGAAAAGGTTTTATAACATTGTTAAACCCAGAAGGTTGAGAATGGGACGGTGAAGTTAAACTTAGTAATGCAAAAGAGAAAAATATTAATTCTTCAAATGTATTTTTTAGTTGCAAAATAGAACAAAAAACTTACGTAAATTTAATCTTGTGGGCTCTCTAAATCTTTTCTATTAGGTGTTCTTGTAGGATCACTTGCAAGAAAACCAAATAGGAAAATACCTATAAAGAAGAAAACAATCGTGTAAACAGAAATTTTAAGAGCGAGCATGGATTGAACTTGGGCTAACAGATTTTATTTTATTAAATTTATATTTAATTTAAGAAAAAAAGGGGGAATTGTTTATTTTTGGTAAGATTTGAAATACTTTTATTTTGGTAATTGCCTAAAAAGAATTAGTCGTCATGATCATCCCATGGATCAGTTAATTTTGCCGCTTTTGGTCCAAATGCGGTCCAGAGGCCAAAACCTGTCAAACCTAAGAGTATAGCTAACAGTGTTACAGCTACTGAAACAGCTGGGTCGGGGGCAGATGATAAAGTTTGCATCAATTTTGCTAAGTTAGTAAACAATTTATGTATTACATCTAATACAATAGCGAAATAATATTGATTTTAGGTTAATTTTCACTATGGGACAAAAAACTGCATTAGGTTCACTATTAAAAGCTATTGGCAACTCAGGACAAGGTAAGGTAGTTCCAGGTTGGGGAGCTGTTCCTGTTATGACAATCATCGGATTATTTTTACTAGTTTTTCTAGTGATTCTCTTACAAATTTATAACCAATCACTTTTATTACAGGGATTTTCCGTAGATTGGAATGGTAATTAATTAAATAGCTGATGGGGAATAACTTTATTTTTTGTTTTTAATAGATTTAATCTTGAAAAACACATTAATAATTTATTTTCGAAAAAATATAAATATTCTCATTAGACTTTGATTAAGCATTCAAAGTCATGAATAGTCAAACCGAAAAATATATAATTGGACTTGGTAATCCTGGTGACAAATATAAGCATAGTAGACACAACATTGGGTTTCTACTTATTCAGAAATTCTCTAAAAAATATAATTCCGAATTTAAACTAAAAAGCAAATTAAAAAGCTACTATTCAGAATTTAAACATGAGAATTGTATATACAGGTTATTCATGCCAAATACATTTATGAATAACAGTGGTGATTGCATTAAAGCAATAACCCAATGGTACAAAATTGAAGATGCAAATTTAATCATCATTGTTGATGATATTGACATTCCATTTGGCAAAATAAGGTTTAGGAAAAAAGGGGGCTCAGGAGGTCATAATGGTTTAAAGAGTATTATTAGATCATTAGGATCGGAAAATTTCAGGAGAATTAGAGTTGGCATAGGCTCGCCTCCATTTATCGAATCTGAAAAAAAAAGGAACACAATTTCTCATGTTCTTGGAAACTTATCAAAACAGGAGAAACTGCACCTAGAAGATTTATTCGAAAAGATTATCGTTTCTCTTGAAAAATTGGATTCCAAAAATGAGGAGTCTATAATTTGTGAATTAAATTCTCTAAAATGTTGATAAATTAATGAAACAAAAACCAGAGACAACAGTTTACTTGATTGTAAAAGAATATAATTTCTTTAACAAAGAATTAAAAGGTATCGTAGAGGCAAGTGATTTCAAATGGGATTTCACTTGGTCATTTGGTGATGGAAGATTATTTGTAGAGCCTCCTCTTGGCAGAGCACTTATTGAGAATCCACTTTTAAAGTTTCTTTTACAGAAAGACTATAAATTAGAGTCAGGTAGCAGCTATAAATTTACTGTTTCCTCCAAGTTTTAGTATCAATATCACTAACCAATTCAAATGATATTTTTGTATGGTCTTCCAATAAAATCAACGCTGCAATTGCATCCAGATTAATTTTTCGCAGAAAAAATTCTCTTGGCACAAATCTCTTTAATCCAGTGAGTGGGAACAAGTCAAAATACCTTTCTTTTGATCTTAAAGTTGTATTTCTCTCGTCGACAATAATCAAATCATCTCCAAGAAAGTGTAAATATTTAGAGAATAATTTATGGGTTGTACCATTGCCAATTATTACCTTTAAATTTTCATTTTTTGATTTTACCTTCTTTACTTTCTTCACTAATAAATTACTATTTATAACCAACGCCTCATAGACCTGTTCTCTATCATAATCAGCAATTACTACTCCGCATTTACATTTTCCAGGGTCAATCGACAAAAAAGTAGTCATTATTTACTCTTAATTCTTGAAATTCAACTCAACTACAACTGGTTGAGCAGTTTTACTATTTCTTAAGGAAACTGCTTTTAATTCAATATTTGAATTTCTATTTTGAGTTAAGAAATCTCTCAATTCTTTCACGGAATCACTTCTAAGTTTTATCTCATTAACAAGAGAACCTCTTCTCTTTGTCTCAGCAAGAGTTGAAGCTAATAACAAATTTATCTTATTTCTAATTTCTTTTGTGGAAAGGTTATCAGATTTCAAAGTGGTTTTTGCGATTGTCTCGCCTCTCTCAACAATACTTTTATTTTCAGTTAGTTCAGGAAAAGCATAAACAAAATTTTCTCCTTTTAGAACATTCCTTACAGATCTAATATTAACTATCCAGTCGCCTCCATTATTAATTATCTTTTTCAGTTCTTCTATATGATTATTTCTTAAAAGTAATATATTACGAGGTTCTTTTACATTTGGGATCACTATTTTTTGAGTTAGACTATTTGCCTTCTGAAGTATTTTTTCAATTTCTAAATTGAAATCTTGTTTTTTTTCAGTATTAATCTCTGCAATAATTAAAGATTGACCACTACTAATTACAACTTGTCCACTTCTCAAGGCAATAATATTTCTCTCTAATTGTTTTAATTCTTTTTCCTTATCAAAAATTTTGTTTTCTAATTCCGCTCTTTCTTTTTGTAAGGGTACTAGAAGTTGCCTACTTTCCTTTAATCTTTTTTGCAGGTCTCCAAGCCTAAACAAACCAACTCTTAATTGTCGATTAACTAAAATCATAAGTGATAATGAGGATGCACTAATAAGGCCTCCAGTAATAATAGTTATGAGAGTTGCTGTTTTCTTCGGCCTTAACTTTAAAATACTAAATCTTGCCTTACCAATTTTAGTTCCTAATAAATCTCCAAGAGATGAAATCAAACCACCTAATAACAATAGAAAAATAATAAGGAGCCAACCTGACACAATATTTTGTATGAATTTCTCCCATCATAAGTAATTATTAATAATGGATCAATTAAATCTTTTGGCCAATGCAATTGGATCAAAAACTGTAATTTTCTTTCGTTCTATATTTAGTAAACCAGATTCCTTTAAGTCTCCCAAAAGCCTTGTGATTGTAACTCTTGTAGATCCAATAGCCTCAGCAATAGCTTGATGTGATAAACGCAAATCAATTGTAATTCCTTTTTCACCTGCTACTCCAAAATCTCTACATAACACCATCAAAAAACTGACCAATCGCGATGACATATCCCTATGTGTAAGAGTCTCTATCATGGTCTCGGTTTGAAGAATTCTACTGGAGAGACCCTGTAATAGTAAAAGTCCCACTGATGCATCTGCTTCAATTGCTCTTAATACCGAATTTGCGGGTGCAGTAATCATCTCTACTCGCGTAAAAGCAACAGAGTGGTAAAAACGATCTGATCTGTGCCCTGTCAACAATGACAATACTCCAAACAAGCTATTCTCTCTGAGTAAAGCTACAGTAATCTCTTCCCCAGATTCGTAAACTCTAGATAATTTTACGGCTCCTCTTCTTATTAGATAAACTCTTTCAGCAGGATCACCTGGGAAAAATATTGTCTTTGACCTTTCAACCATTTCTGTACTTGCGCCCTCAAGCCCTTTAATGACTTCCATTAAAGATCTATTAATTGGGAAGCGTTCGCCAACAGCATTTATCGAATTGTGGCCACTTGGTTGTGACGTTAAGCGACTAAAACCGCTTTGAGCGGGAACCATAATATTTTTGAATATAAAGAAAAGTTAAAGAGGTAAACTAAAACTTCTTGTATCAACAGTAACCATTTTCTATTTCTTTTTGTAAAATTTATACTTTTAAGTAAAATTACACTATATGCAGTGTAAATGAATTCATCTTATACTTAATGTAGTTCATTTAAGTATTAGATAAACAATAATGCTAATAAGCTCAGCAAATCGATATGAATCAAATCAAAGAGAAAGTGTTGATGTAAAAAACAATAAAGATAGTCAACAAAAAATAAGAAAAATAAGATCTAATGGACAAATCCATATTTATCAATCTGCCTATAGAGGAAGTTACTCCACCATCATCAGAGACTCTCTAAGAAATGCTGCACTTGGGAGAAAGGTTTTATTAATTCAATTAATGAAAGGAGGTGTCGATCAAGGTATAAAAAATCCTATTCAACTATGTGGCAATTTAGTTTGGATAAGACCATCAAATTCCTATGACCAGTATCTTCCTGGAGAAATTGATAATGATTTATCAGAAAACGTGAAAGAATCGATAATTACAGTATGGCAATATTGCAAAGACCAATTACTCTCTGGAGAGCAAGATCAAATCATATTGGATGAAATCTTTCGAGCCGTAGAACTTGGAATAATTGAAGAGGATGATTTGATTTCAACACTTCATAACCGTTTTATTGCTGGAGATGTAATTTTAACTGGGACAGCAATTTCCAAACAATGCCTTCTAATTGCTGATCAAGTTACAGAATTACGCTCCTAAAAACTATGTTAAAAAATGATTTATGGATAAATGAAAAAGCATCAAAGGGAATGCTTAATCCATTTCAACCCAAATTGATTAGACATCTAGATCCAAAAGAAAATAAAAATGCTGTATTAAGTTATGGTTGTTCATCTTATGGATATGATTTAAGGCTTTCTTCAAATGAATTTTTAATATTCAGACATGTTCCTGGAACAGTAATGAATCCTAAAAGTTTTAATCCAAATAATCTGGAAAAAACTTCTTTACATAAGGATGATGATGGTGAATTTTTCATATTACCTGCGCACTCATATGGCTTAGGAGTCGCATTAGAGCGAATGAAGGTCCCTGAAAACATTACTGTAATTTGTCTCGGGAAAAGTACTTACGCTCGACTTGGGATAATAGTCAATACGACTCCTGCAGAGGCAGGATGGGAGGGTCATCTAACTTTGGAATTTAGTAATAGTTCAGGAGCAGATTGTCGTATTTACGCTAATGAAGGAATATGTCAACTACTTTTCTTTGAAGGAGATCCCTGTGAAACCACTTACAACGACAGAAAAGGGAAATATCAAAATCAGCCCGAAAAAGTTACACTAGCTAAAATTTAAAATGTCCAATGTAGAACTAGTATCAATTTCTCCAGATGCTGAAAAATTAATGGCATATATTGCCAGGGTAAGTAATCCGAGAAATCAAAGTAATGAAAATTTTTCTAAATTACTTAGCTACTGTATAAAGAATGAACACTGGAGTGTTTTTGAGCAATCGTTTATGACTGTTCAAATAGAGACAAATAGAGGGATAGCTGCGCAAATACTAAGGCACAGATCATTCACATTTCAGGAATTCTCACAAAGATATGCAGATAGTCTACAATTAGGGTCAATACCACTTCCAGAACTAAGAAGACAAGATACAAAAAACAGACAGAACTCCATTGAAGATTTGTCTCCTGAAACTAAAGCAAAATTTGAAGAAAAAATAAGCAAACATTTTAAAAATGCATCTATTTTATATGAAGAAATGCTAAGCGAAGGCATTGCTAAAGAATGCGCAAGATTTGTATTGCCACTATCAACTCCAACAAGAATTTACATGACAGGTTCATGCAGATCCTGGATCCACTATATAAATCTCAGAAGTGCAAACGGAACCCAAAAGGAACATCAAATCATCGCATTAAAGTGTAAGACAATCTTCTCTAAAAATTTCCCAATAGTGGCAGAAGCATTAAATTGGGATTAGTATTTCATCCGTGACTTCTGGGCGTGTAGCTAGTATTAATTTCTTTCCTAAAGTTAATATCTTCCCCATTTATATTTTCAAGGAATTTCATTTCAGTTGAAATTCCTTTTAATGAATCTCTCAAGTCAATTTCATCTTGAAGTCCTATAAATTTAATTTTTACATTAGAACTAGAATCTAAGATATTTAATTGAGGGATTCCATTTACTTCAAATTGATTAATATATTTATCCCATTTTGGATTATCTACATTTAAAAAAACAAAATTAAAGTCATTCTGAAAATCTTTTTTTATTTGATTGATGCTAGGAGCCATTTTCTTACATACCTCACACCATTCAGCATAAAATTCGATAAAGGTTGGCTTATCATTAATAAATGCAATTTCTGGATTCATAGATTCTGCACCGAGATTTTTTATTAAAAAAGTTTTTTCGAAAATGACATTTTTGAAAATAAACAATGCAGACAAAACTACTAAAGCTATTATCAATAATATTGATTGCTGAAAATTGGTTACAAACTTCTCTTGATTATTTGATTTCATTTTTTTTATAATTTATTATTTATTTTATATGCTCCGTAAAAAAATTAAGAGAGAATAATGTATTTAAGAAAAACTGATTTCAAAAAATAATAGTTATTTTTCTGATATAAGATATTATTAATTTATGCAATCTATATTTGGCACTGATGGTATTAGAGGCAAGTTTAATTTAGACATCACCTGTTCTCTAGCTTCGGAATTAGGATATGCATTAGCAAAAACTTCAACTTCAAATGATCCAATTTTAATTGGCAGAGATACTAGAGTTAGCGGTAATTTTTTATTTGAAGCACTTACTGTAGGAATAAATTCTGCTAATAAAGAAGTTGTTGACCTAGGTATTTGTCCTACACCAGCCGTACCAATACTTATTAAAAAATTACCATTTAGTAATGGTGTAATGATATCTGCCAGTCATAATCCGCCTGAATACAACGGCATTAAAATATTTAATTCTGAAGGTAAAAAGCTTGATAAAAGCGAAGAACTTTTACTAGAACAATTTCTTAAGAAGAAAGAAAAGATAAAAGTTTGTCATAAGGATATTAAATACAAATTAAACAAATTTGAATTACTAAAAATGTATGAGGATAGTTTAATTACAGCAAGCGATAATGAAAGCTTATCGGGTCTAAAAATTATTTTAGATACTTGTCATGGCTCTGCTTCAGTATGTGCAGAAAAAGTTTTTAAAAAATTAGGTGCAGAAGTAATAGTAATAAACAATAGCATTGATGGCACAAAGATTAATGTTGATTGTGGATCAACCAACTTAAAACCAATCAAACAAGCAATTTCAGCGAATAATGCTGATATGGGATTTAGTTTCGATGGGGATGCGGATCGTGTAATAGGGATTGATTCAAAGGGCAATACGCTGGATGGAGATCATATACTATTCCTCTGGGGGAGAGAACTTATGAAAGAAAAAAAATTATCTAAAAATATATTAATTTCAACATTAATGGCAAATTTAGGTTTTGAGCAACATTGGAAGGATATAGGTGGACAATTTTATCGAACAGCCGTAGGAGATAAATTTATTTATGAAGAAATTCTGAAAAAAAAAGCTGATTTAGGTGGAGAACAATCTGGGCATATCCTCTCAAAAATGAATGATTATTGTGGTGACGGGATATTAACTGCAATACAGATAGCAAAATATTGCAAGAAGAATAAGATTTCACTTGATAATTGGCTAGATACAAGTTTTCAAGCATTTCCTCAAAAATTAACAAACTTAGAATTTCCTGCAGAATTAAGAAAATCTTATAAAGACATTGATCTCAGAATTAATCAAATAGTCCAAGAAACATTACATCAAACTAAGGAACCCTGCAGAATTTTAATTAGGCCTAGCGGAACAGAACCACTATTGAGGATTCTCGTTGAAGCACAAAATAAAAAATTAGTTGAAATGTTTTCAATTAAAATCGAGATGGATTTAAAGAAAGTAATTTATAGCTGATAGTATATTCAGGAAGCTAATCTTTGAAAAGTCTCCTCATAAATAAACTTTTTTAAGGATAAGACATATTTTTCTCTTTCTGTTTTGAGATTACTTGGATTAAAACCTAAAAAAATCTCTTTTTTTTCTATAGGATTTAAACGTTTAAACATTAAACTATCAGACGTTATTTGATCCATACTTTCAAAAAGTTCTCTAACATCACTTTTGATCAATAACAAACCACCTGGAGGCATAATTTTTGAAATTGTATTTATAAATTCAGGCTGCAAAACCCTCCTTTTATGGTGCTTTTTTTTAAACCAGGGATCAGGAAAATAAAATGAAATACTATACAAAATATCTTTTGGAAATCTTTCAAAACATTCATTAATCAGATTATGAGCATTTCCAAAAGCGAAGAAAAGATTACCAAAATTGGAGTTTTCCAATTTATTGTTTGCCTTTTGAACTAATTTCTCTCGAATTTCTATACCCAAATAATTCCAACTTTTATTTTGAAAGGCCAATTCAAATAGGAAATCACCTGATGCACATCCAACATCTAGATGAAGAGGTTTAAGAGGATCATCGAAAATATTACTAAGTTTAGGTATTGGCTGAATATCTTCAAAATGATTGCTTAGTGGATTTACATGTTGTCTCATTTTTTATTTAATCTTGAATATCACTAACAAGCAAACACCAAACATGGTGATTGATTCTTTAAAGTCAATAAAGAATTTAAAAATGAAGAAATATTCATAACTATGAAAATAAAAACTTGAGATATTAGTTAGTGAGCTTTAATATTTATGTGTATTAAAAAGAAAAAGTTTTGAACTCACTAAATCAATTATCAATTTGGGTTACTTTTCATCTTTCAGGTATTTTCATATTAGGTATGCCAATAACTATTTTTATTTGGTCTATCAGAAAGCAAAATAGACCTATTGAAAAGCTTTTATCAAACTATTGGAAAGTTTCTATTTTATTTTTTATTAGCCAGATTCTTTTCATTGGCCAACAAAACTTTGCACTTTTAATACTCAATATCTCAACAATCTTAATAACGATATCCTTATGGTTTTGGAGAGATATCAATCTCGAATTAAGAGAATACGAAATAACTCATTATTTATCTTCAATAACAAAAATTTGGAGGTGGACCTTGACATTTTTAACATTTATTTTCTTGGCGCAATCATTATCAAACATATCATGTCTATACTCAATTAACATTAACAGTTGTACTGAATGGATTGAACCCTCAAAAAGTTTATACTCATTTTTAAAAAACTTATTTAATTTCTTATTCGGAGCAAATTTTTCGGAGCCAGTAGCAAAATTTTTGGGTTTATTTGCTTTATTGATTTATTTCTTAGGGATTGTTCAATGGCTAATAATTAAATTTCCAAAAACTGGAAGAAACTCTGGTTTTTCAGGATATAACTAGTTAATATCACTATTCTATATATAAGAATTTAATTTATTTGTAATATATTCGCACATCTTGTGCAAAGTCTAGTGTTATGTGATGCATCAATCAATTGATCTTTGTAATGCCAACATCTATCGCACTTAAATCCTTTCGAACGAGATATTTGAATTATTCCTAGTTCAGAATTTTCTAAATGCAAATATTCACCAACCACTTCATCAACAATTTTAAAATCTGAAACTATCAGCCAATCTTTATATAAATCAACATCTTTATTACCTAGTTTTGAAAGCCATTCAAGAGATTCTCTTACATCTTGATCAACTGGTTTAAAGAAGACATTAGACTCTAATGCTGCCCCAATTTTTTGCTGGTTTCTGCATTCTTCAATTGCTTTATTGACCTCGACTCTAAGCTTTCTTAAATTTGAAATGTTTTTATCCAAGCCATCATTTTTCCAAGATTGAGATAATTTAGGCCACCCTCTTTGAAAAACTGAAGTCTCTTTAACGTCGTATGGTAAATTTTGCCATATATCCTCTGCCATATGAGATAAAACAGGAGAAATCAATACAGCTAAATTTTCAACAACTTTAGAAAGTACAAATTGGCAAGATTTTCTTCTGAATTGATTTGAAGAGCTAACATATAGACGATCCTTTGCAATATCTAAATAAAAATTCGATAAATCAACGACACAAAAGCTTTGAAGAATTTGGAAAAATTTTGAAAATTCATAATTCTCATAAGCATCTGAAATTTGTTCTGTTACTTGTACCAATCTGCTAAGCATCCATTTATCCAAAAGAGGTAATGCATCAATCTCAATATTTTCAAGATAAGGATTGAAATCATGAATATTACCTAGTAAATATCTTGCTGTATTTCTTACCTTTCTATAAACGTCTGATAACTGTCTCAGGATATTATTTCCAATAGGAACATCTACAGAATAATCCACAGAGCTTGCCCAAAGCCTTAGAACATCTGCTCCATAAGCGGGCTGTTGTTTTTGATTAGAGCCTCCTTTGATAATTAAATTTGGATCAACTACATTTCCGAGAGACTTACTCATTTTTCTTCCATTTTCATCCAGTGCAAATCCATGAGTTAGTACTTTCTTGTAAGGTGCCTTATTGTTTACAGCCACAGAGGTTAATAGAGATGATTGAAACCAGCCTCTGTGCTGATCTGAACCTTCAAGATAAAGATCTGCTGGGAAATTCAATTCATCTCTTTGATTACAAACAGCTGCCCAACTAGAACCAGAATCGAACCAGACATCCATAGTATCTAATCCTTTTTCCCAATTTTGAGCTTCTGCAGAATATTTCTCAGGTAGTAATTTATCTACATTCCACTCCCACCAAATGTCGGCACCATATTGTGCAAATAAATTCTGAATATGTTTTATTGTTATCTCATTTAGCAAGATTTCATCACTATCTTTTTTATAAAATACTGGTATGGGGACTCCCCAAGATCTTTGCCGTGAGATACACCAATCACCCCTTCCATTAACCATTGAATGAATTCTCTTTCTACCTGTCTTAGGCATCCAATCAACTTTATCTATTGCAGCCAAAGCTGAGGAGCGGAAACCCTCTACAGAAGCAAACCATTGTTTTGTGGCTCTAAAGATTGTAGGTTTTTTTGTTCGCCAATCATATGGATATCTATGTTTATATTGTTCTTCAGATATTAAAATATTTTGATTTAAAAGATCTAGAATTATTTGTTCATTTGCATCTTTCAAAACATTTAATCCCTCAAATTTCTCGGCGTTTTTATTTAAATTACCTTTTTCGTCAACAATACATGTTACTGGCAATTTATATTTTTGACCCAGATTAAAATCATCCATACCATGACCAGGCGCGGTATGTACTAAACCAGTACCCGATTCCGTTGTAATATAATCACCACCTAAATGGACTGAACAGACTTTATTTTTTGTGGGATGCTTATACTTCATACCATCAATATCTATGCCCTTAAAAGTTTTTATGATCTGAAACTTTGTATTTAATTTTTTTGTGAGTTCTTCCAATAAATTTTTTGCAAAAATATAAATATTATTTTTTTCATCATTACCTAAAACATATTCAATCTTAGGATTGACTGCTACTGCCTCATTAGCAGGGAGAGTCCATGGTGTAGTTGTCCATATTGCTAGAAAAATATTATTTTGGCTATCCAAGTTTATGTCTTTCAGATTAGATAAAAATGAATGTTCATCTTTTAGAACTTCTAAAGCGACAAAAATACTCCTAGAAAAATGCTCATCTGGATATTCTAATTCTGCTTCGGCAAGAGCAGTTCTTGAACTAGGGCTCCAATGAACTGGTTTCAAACCTCTGTATATATAGCCATTTAAAAACATTTTTCCGAAAACACCAATTTGTGCAGCTTCATAATCTTTTAATAATGTTAAGTAAGGATTTTCCCAATCCCCCCAAACGCCCCATCTCTTAAAACCTTCTTTTTGATTATCAATTTGTTTCTTAGCATATGCATTAGCTTTATTCCTCAAAGTTAAGGTGTCTAAATATTTTCTTTCGTCGCTCTTTAAATTTTGTAAGACTTTCAGCTCAATAGGTAAGCCATGACAATCCCAACCTGGAACGAAATGAACTTTAAAGCCTTTTAAGATCTTATACTTGTTTATTATGTCTTTAAGAACTTTGTTTAAAGCATGACCCATATGAAGGGCTCCATTGGCATATGGAGGGCCATCATGGAGGGTAAAAGTTTCCCCAGAATTATTCAATCCTAAATCCATATCGATTTTATTATCTTTCCAAAATTTCTGAATCTCAGGTTCTCTAATTACGGAATTTGCCCGCATAGAGAAATTTGTTTTTAGAAGGTTGAGAGTATCTTTATAAGAAAACTTTAATTTATTTTCTTCAATTGAATTTTTGTCCATATTTTAATATTGAAAAATTATTTGATATCGGTTTGAGATTCTTTAATTAAATTTTTATCATTCAATATTATATCTTCCTGAGCGAGTTTTGTTGAATTCTTTGGTTTATCTTGAGAATTGGATATCGACTGAATTTTATTTTTTTTTTCTTCCTCTTTATCCAGTCTAACCCACTTCTTTTTTGGAGATTTATTGGAAAAGAAATTTAATTTATTTATTTTTTGATAGATCTTTCTTAATCCAAGATTAAAAGCTTCAATAAAAATTAAAAACCTTTTACCAAACTCGGAAATTGTTTTAAGTTTATTTTTTTCATCATTTGTGAGCTGATTCCATCTAAAGGAAAAAATTTCTACTAAAAAAAATCCAAACAAGAAAATATTTAAAGTGAGAATGAATAAAATAGGCTCAGTAATATAATTCTTTTGAATCAAAATATAGATCCCAAGGATTGTATTAATACCGCCTTTAGTTAGATCTCTAGGCTTAGACAATTCTATAAATAATATTGGCAATAACAAAAAAAATATCCCAAAAGCAATGTTTATATATCCTAGAAAATTCAACCAATATAAGGAAAAATCATTCATTTAAATCTGATTAATTTGAGAGATTTTAAAAATCATAAAAAAATATAAATCAACTTGAAAATTATGCGGTCGGGGAGACTTGAACTCCCACACCCAAGGATACGAGTACCTAAAACTCGCGCGTCTACCAATTCCGCCACGACCGC